>Ga0075163_10000466_pt1 | contig 51949 bp, 44 predicted proteins | sample JI1023141ADNA_FD_71478 | JGI IMG/M metagenome (GOLD analysis project Ga0075163, IMG submission 71478) | Wastewater effluent complex algal communities from Wisconsin, to seasonally profile nutrient transformation and Carbon sequestration -... | ecosystem: Engineered > WWTP > Effluent > Algae...
GGCTCAACGTGCTTAGTGCACTGACACTTGAGCGGATAGTCAATCTTGTGTGAGCTGACAACCAGCCTCGGTCCTTGCTTAAATGATGCCCAGGCTCTAGCGGTTTGCTGAGTAGTACCACAGGCCTCTTTAATAACCCGCACCAGACAAGTCTTATTACGACCGACCAGACCCCAGGCAGTGCTAGCGATACAGGCGTTAATCAGCACGCCCACCACCCTAAAATGCTCCTGTGGATAGCTATGGGTCGCACATGCTGCAAGCGCCTCAGCCGAACCATCATCACCTTCTTTTATCACTCTGGCAAAGCGCTGATACTTGCCTTCCAGTAGTGACAGTATCGGTCTTACCGTTGCACCATAGGTCTGAGGCTTAACCTCTACCAGCACAATAGCCCAGTTGCGAGCAATTGCTAGCTTTACCTGGGCTACCATTGACGGTATCAACTGGCTATCTTTGCAGCGCGCCAAAAAGGGAGGCTGCATGTCGACGATAACCAGTGTAACCGCTCCCTTCTGACGCTCGCTTGGATGCAGACTGTGAGCCAGCAGCCGCGTTACAGCTTGCCCGTTCAAAGTCTCGGTGGCCATTGCCGCTACTCGGTAACAGGATAGATATTGGTGCGTGACTGAGCGTGCTCTCTTAGCAATGCGCAAGGCTCAAAGTTAGCACGCCACTCCTGACCGGGCTGGTTAGCACCGATAGCGATATCACTGGACAGGTCGGCAAAAGTTTTGACACCGATCTGGTCGATATAACGCAATGGTCCACCGAGGCCCGGTGTAAAGCCGGTGCAAGTAACAAAAGCCAGGTCGATGATAAAGGGTTCAGCCGCGACACCTGCTTGCAAAACGCGTAGAGCCTCGTTTTGCATAGCGCCAACAATAAGCTCTTGCAAAGACTGGTCAGCCATTTTTGCCGGTGTTTTACCAGCAGCGCTGAGCCCTGCTTCCAGACTTGTAGTCACCAGAGTATACGCAACGCTCAAGTTAGGCTTGCGGGTTTTAGCATCTTTGACTACTTTACCGTCCTTCCACTGATAAATGCCCTCGCCAGATTTGCGACCAAGATGGCCTTGACCCACCAACAAGCCAACTAGATCCAGTGACGGCACTTTCAGTCTGGCTCCATGCGCTTCGCCCAGTGTTTTAGCAACGCTGCTCACCACATCAAGACCGACATAGTCCATCAATGTGCATGGACCCATAGGCATGCCAAAGTTAAGCATGGCTTTGTCGATAGCAAGTGGCGATACACCCATAGCCATGAGGTTAGCTGCCATCGACAAGGAAGCACCCAAAATAGCGTTGACGATAAAGCCGGGATAGTTTGTGCAGGGAATCGGCAACTTACCCAGAGCATTGACGATAGCAATTGCCGTAGAGATGGTTTCAGCACTAGTACTGTCAATTGCAGGGATTTCGACTGCACCCATTTGCGATACAGGATTGAAGAAGTGCATACCGCAGAAGTTAGCTGGATTAGCCACGTGCGCCGCCAGATGCTCAAGATTGAGAGCCGACGTATTGGAGTAAATAAAATACGGCGTTGCTACTACACGAGTGGCCATGACAGCATCGATTTGAGCATAGGTACTAAACTTGATTGCTTCGACCTCTGGCACTGCCTCGACAATGGCCTGACAGTTGATGATGGCATCATAGCTTACCGAAGTTTTCAACTTACGTAGTTTGCTTTCGCCTTCGCTCACTGTGTACTTGCCAGAGCGCACCCGTGCAGCCATCAGCTTGCCAATTTCAGCCCCGGCTTTTTCCAAAAATTCCTCTTTGATATCAACCAGCACCACACTGTTAATAGCATCGGCACAAAGCGCTTCAAAAGCGATCTCACGCCCCATAACACCAGAACCAATCACGGCCAGGTCGGTAACTTTGTAAGCAGGACTCGTACTAGAGAGCTTTTTGGCACGGCTGCTATTCAATCGCAGCGCCACCAGATTAGCTGATTGACTGCTAGTCACTCTCTCGCTAAACACCGCTGACTCATATTCCAGAGCTTCCTGCATGGCCATAGTCAGCGTCCTGATGGCAACAGTTGCCGCAGCCACAGGCGCCATGTAAACACCTGCCTGCTTTTTGACCTGTGCCAGGACCTGCTTAGCTGGCGCACCTTGTGCCTGTTTTGCCACAAAGCCTTTCCAACCAACCGGACTATAGCCCTTGTTGACGTTTAAGAGTTGGGCGACAGCGCGCTCTGCAAAACCACCTTGAGGTGTACTGACAGCAGCACGCAATACTCTTGCTCCCAATAAGATTGCAATAGCTCGGTCCAAACTGCCTTCCAGAGGTACTATCTCATCGACCAATCCGATTTTCCAGGCTTCGGCAGCAGTGACATCAGAGCCACTAGCAATCATTGTCACAGCCTTGACTGTGTCAATCAAGCGAGGCAACAGCACTGAGCCACCAAAGCCCGGGATGATGCCCAATTTGACTTCAGGCAAGCCCATAACCACCGCACCATCAGCAATAGCGATGCGGAATGTGCACCATAAAGCCAACTCCAATCCACCTCCTTTGCAGGCACCATTGATCAAAGCCAATGTAGGCACCCCAAGGTTTGAAAGCTTGGACAAAATGCCTTTGGCATTCATAGTCAGATCATAAGACGCTTTGGCAGACATAGACTGCAACTGACCAATCTCGTTGACGTCTGCTCCAGCTATGTAGCTACGCGATTTGGCGCTGGCGATTATTACACCGCGACAGTCTTTGTCTGCGGCTAATCTATCGACAATCACATCCAGCTCACCAAGAGCGGCCTGGCTGAGCAAATTGACCTTGCCCGGGCTGTTAAACCAAATTATCGCCACACCACTTTCGTGATTTTCGACGGTAAAATTGACAGCACTGTTATTTTCATTTGTGTTTGACATTTGTATTCTCCAGTAAAATTTGATCAAGCTAATTCGAGCAAACCAGCCGCACCCATACCGCCACCCACACAAAGGGTAAAGACGGCATAGCGACCCTGTCTGTCGGCCAGCTCATAAGCAGCACTCGCAGCAATACGAGCGCCAGTCATACCCAGAGGATGACTGAGCGAGATGCCACCACCATTACAATTGACCTTGCTTTGATCCAGACCAAGTACCTTGATGCAAGCAAGAGCCTGATAGCTAAAGGCTTCATTCAATTCCCAGTAGGCGATATCAGCAACAGTCAAACCATTTGCAATAAGCAAATCGTTGACAGCATTGACCGGACCAAGTCCCATCGAATGAGCATGGCGACCACTAAAGCGCATGTCCACAAGGCGAGCCAGCGGCTTAACGCCGAGCTTAGCAGCCATCGCTCTGGTGCACATAACCACAGCACAAGCACCATCACCCATGCCGGAAGCATTACCTGCGGTAATAAGACCAGTACCTGCCAGCGTAGGCAACTTAGCCAGGCTAGCTAGATTGGTCTTACGCGGATGTTCATCTGTGTCAATAACACCGACTCCGGGTATGACCATGGCATCGATTTCACGAGCGAAGCGGCCGCTGGCAATCGCTCTAAGTGCTCGTTCTTGCGACTGAGCACTGTATTTGTCAGCATCTTCGCGGCTGATATCGAGCATGTTTGCCACAATTTGTGCTGTCTTGAGCATAAACAACTTGCCTGGATCACTGGCAATTGTGCGCGGTCCAAGACCGGTCTCGGCAATGCCAAAATATGGCAGCGGACCATAAGACTTAAACAGCTTGCGCAATGCCTTTGGCGAGCTTGTAGTAAGCCATTTGTTAAAGCCGCGATAACGCTCATGACCATCGACAATTAGCGGTGTCAAAGACATAGACTCGACACCGATGGCTACACCAAGCTCGATCCGTCCGGCAACGATTTCGGAGTAAATTTGGTACAGTGCATTCATGCCGCTAGCGCACTGTTGTTGCACGGTAAAGCAATCGATGCTCTCCGGCAAACCAGCCATTTGAGTCGCCACCCGAGCAATATTGGGGGCAAAATAACTTTGCACAGCCTGACCACAAACAACTTTGTCAATCTGACTGAGGTGTTTGATTTTGGCTTTATCCACAGCACATTTTAAGACATGGGCAGCCATCTCGGCCGCATCCACTGTGTGCAGCATACCGCCTGTTTTTCCAATGGCAGTGCGACTGGTTGCGACCAGGACTACCTCATTACCATTTTCGGTGTTTTGAGTGTTCATAACATTCTCCAGTTATTTAAAATTGCTAAATAGACGGACAAAAGCCCGTCCAATTGAGGACCACAAACCCATGACAAAGCTGACAATTAAGCCAGCGCCAAGGATCCAGCAGACAAAGCAAGCTGATAGCAAAGCAGCACTAATGAGCATGCTGAGCCAGATCCACACACAGGCGATTTCGCTAAAGAGTGCCCATGTTAAGGGCTCTGATCCTGAGGATTCAAGACCCACTTTTAAGATCAGCGCAAAGACAGCAAAGCCCGCGCTGAACATCACTACCGGTGGTGCCCAGAACAGTGCTATGCACATTACAATACTGGCGACAAAAGCGGCCGCCAGTGTCAATACAAAATTTTCACGGTTCATTTGAATATTCCAGATTTAAAATCAATTTGTTAAAAGGGAAAGGCCACCAGCGAAGTGTTATGCAAGCGGTGGGCCAATTTGCCAGAGACAAAGCACTGCCAGGCAGCACTCTCAGGCAGACGTTGAAGCAGTCCTTCGGGATGCCAGTCTAGTGTTGCAGCGATGGAGCGGACAGCAGCACAATGTTTTTGTGCTAAATACTCTTTGTCGATAGTGTTGCAGACACGAGCCAATAGCAAGCGTATCAGTCCTATCTTAAAAAGCCTGTCCTGATTTGTGTCCTGTACACCAGGTGTAAATGAGTCGCCTGCCAATTCGTTTAGCTCAACCTTGAGCAAATTCTCGAGCGCACCCAGCCTGTGTTCCATTTCTCCCCAGCAAGGCACCTGCGACATGTACTCCTCAAGTTGAGGAGTATCTTTGTGAGTATTGCAATAGCCTCGCAAAACGCGCAACTTCATCGCATAATGCAAAGCATCGAGCAAAGGCTGCCAGGGCTTAATTGTTGTATCTCTATTGGTATCGGCAGCAATTGCATGACTCAATCTTGCGCTATACCAGATAGCCAATCGCAAGACTATCTGCTTTACTTGACTGAGCATGTCAGCTTCGGTGGCAACATTGAGTGCAGTCAAAAGTATTTTTTCGCAGGCATTGTTGCCTCCATTTTGACCCACAGCACCGGCCAATTGGAGCAGCACATCTACATCTTGCTCAGCACTCTGTGCTGATTCCATGGCTATCACAGGACCACCTGTAAAAACCAAACTGTTACTAACAGTGAGTTGTTGCATAGTAAATTCCAGGTTTAAAAATTAGTGTTCATGCTTGTGGTGCATGTCCGGGTAATGGACGTGGTCATGCACAACAGGCTCATGCCTGTGCCAGTGACTGTGCGCCCCCTTACCGACCTCAAAATCATGCTCATGGTTATGATGCAAGTCATGCACATGTCTGTGCTCATGCTCTACCAACTTATGACTGTGCTCATGACTGTGACTCTCGCTGAGATGCAGATAAAGACCCAGCGCCATCAAAAGACCAGAGGCAAGTATCGTGCCAGTAATAACCTCATGCAATAAGACTATCGAGAGTCCAGCCGAGACAAAAGGTGCCATGGCAAAGTACGCGCCGGTGCGCGCTGTGCCCAGATGTCTCAAAGCCAGCACAAAGAGCATCAGACTGACGCCATAGCCAAGGCAACCAACCACTAGAGCCAACGCCAGCTCCCAGGACCCGGGTAATTGCTGGTGCAAAGTAAGGGCAATAGTAAGATTTACAAGACCGGCCACAAGCCCTTTGATACAAGTAATCTGCGCGGGACTGGCCCCAGCAATCTTACCTGTACAATTATTGTCTATTGCCCAGCCCAGACAAGCTGCCACAATCGGTATAACACCAGGATTAATAGCGATAGTCTGACCAAATTGCACAGACAAAAGCACACTACCAGCAACTATGGCGCTAAAGCCAAGAGCTATGCGGCGGTCAAAGTTTTCGCCAAAGACAAACCAGGCGATAAGGGCGGTAAATACTCCCTCTAGATTGAGGAAGAGAGATGCACTGGTAGCCGGCGCCACAGCCAGTCCCGTCATAAGCAGTACGGGAGCCAGAATACCACCACAGACAGTGGCACCACAAAGCCAGGGCAAATCTGCTCTTTTAAGACTGGCTTCTCCATTGTTTGTCTTACTTGAGCACAAGCCAACTAGCAAGTTCAAACCGAGCCCCATGCTTGCGCCGAGATAAAAGAGACTAGAGAGCATCAAAGGTGCCACATGCTCTAACAGTGCCTTAGCAAGCGGTGTCGTCATGCCAAAGAGCAAGGCAGCAGCCAGTGCATAAATCACACCTCTGATTGGTGCTTTTGCAGGTTTGTTTTCCATAATTCCCCCTGCTTTTAGAAGACTCGACCAGGTCTAATTCTGATGTTAAACATAAAGCTTAGCGGACTTGAGCCGTAAATTGGTTCAAGCTCTTTGGGCACCAGATAACTTGTCACATCAAGACCAAGTCCCACCCGCACAAGCGAGGAGGCATAAACATCCCGGGCATAACCTGCCGTTAGAGCACAAACAGTGCTATTGCCCAGAGGGACATGATGCTCTTCTTCTCCAGGACCACCCTCATCGTGCTCCAGACCGGCTTTGCCATAGATATTGCTATCAGTCAAACCTGGCTTGTTGACACACTCTCCGCGTCCATAGATATAATTGCGATCGTAAAAGTTTACTGTACCTTCCACCAACGCTCCCGACAAAGTACCGTGACTTTCTTTATTGTGTCCGAGTACTCCAGATAAAGCTACATACCCTTCATCAAAGCGCTTAGAATATTGAGCAAAGACAGTATAGCGATCCATGTCACCTGGATGCAATGGTTCAGCGTTATGAACACGACCATAGGAGGCACCTATGACCCAGTTTTGGGTAGGTGCATATTGCACTCTCAACGAGTAACTATCAAAGCCTCCGGCAGAGATTGTATAACGGTCTTCGCCCGGCTCCTGGCCTCTAAACACAGATGCGCCAATGCGCAATTTGTCGATTTCGACACCAGCACTAAAAACACCATTTGTGATATGACCCGCATCCTGACAGTGGTGACAAAGCGGCACGCCCGGGTTTTCTAAAGCTGAGGCGCGGTGCATAAAGGCAGTCGGTCCTTCCTCGCGATCGCCAGGCAAGCCAAAGTAGAGATAATATCTAAAGTGATCAGAGAGCCTCTGGGTAAACGCCACAGACATTTCCGAAAACAAATTGTGGGGGTGCTGAGCATCTACAATTTCTCGCCCACCATAGGTCTCGCCAGTCTGAAAGAGCTGAGGCACACCGCCCGCTGGAGTGGTGAAAGGCTCAGCTGTAAGCATAGCTCTAAATTGAAAGGCCGAGTCACCAAACACAGGCACCTCGCAGGAGCCCATCAACCAATTTTGTGATTGAAATCGAGAGACGCCGCGTGGTCCACCCTGACTATTAAAGCTAGCTTTAAGCTCAGCGTGCACCATACAACGGGCCCGGTCTTCAAACAAATTGAAGTGCCACATATAAGCTGGACTGTCAGCTGGTATCAAGCTAGTGCCTGAGCCAATTGCCGTCATCGTTTGATAGGGACCGCCAAAATTGGAGGGCATTGCGCCATGATCATGATGACCTTCATGCCCAGAGTGATCTGTGTCACCACTGCCACCTGGTTGAGACATCATCTTTTTGTGTTCTTCCTCAGACATGCCCGTCATCGCGCCGTGATCTATAGCGTGATTCACAGCCTGGTCAGCGCCATTAGTGAGCGCTGGTGGAGCATCATCAATCGTCTTTTTGGGAGTGCTTGAGCAACCCAAAATGGCTAATGACAATACTGCCAAAATAAAAGTCGTAGCAAATTTCATCGTAAATTCTCGCGAGTTAGTTACTTAGAATCAGCACTACTTGAGACCGGTGAGCATTCAAGTTGTTGGCTGGTAAACGAAAGCCCATCAAACACTGTATCCAGCTGTGTGGGTAGAACATCTTTGAGATATGGCTTACGACGACCGGCAAGTAATAGCAGCGCCTGCAAACCTCTCTCACGAGCACGGTGCAGAGCACAGCCGCTTAGCAGTCCGTGCTTTTCAAATGCTTCCACAGCGGACATGTAGCCAGACAAAATCATCTGCCACTTCTCACGCTGACTCAACCTGAACTTAAACGAACCAGAAATCGGTAGCGCTGGACGCACAATAATGCGCTCATAGTTAGCGGGCGCTGGATCTGGCAGATTAGCAGTGACGACGTTTTCGTCCTTCCACTGTGTATCAAAAACCTTATCCAACATCTGGTGCAAGTGACTTCTATCTTCGCCAACGTTGACTACAACCAGACAACTATCTTCAAGAGCAAAGAGCTTCTCAGGTACAGACATTGGACAACGTCCCTCTGGGCTGTATCCGCCATCAATAAGCAAATGCTCCTCACCGGCATCATCAATCCAAGGCACTGGGTCTAGCAAAAACGGCACTGCACAAGTGGCACGGATGGCGGCACTCATAGAAACCACGTTTTTAGAAAGTGAAGCCATTACACCGTCGTCTTGCGCATGCAATACACCGTTTCTGGTCATAATCACTGGACGCTGATGCGAGAGAGCCATTGTCCAAAACAATTTTGGCCAGTCAGGCACATTGGTGTCAAAATATTGCCCCATCAAAGTGGCATCAAGTGCACCAACACGCTCTGGTGGGTCAATTGGCTTGCGATCGCGAATAACCTGAGCTAAAAACTGCAACAGTGAGACGCGGCGAGTGACAAGTTTGTCAAAATCAGTCTTCAAGACTTCCTTGAGTAACGCACTGGCGTCTGGATTAGTGGCAATCAAACTGGCAGGCATCGAGCCTCCGCTGACGCCACCGATTGAGCGAAATTTACCGAAATTAGCCTGACTTAACGCTAGGACCACACCAGTACCAAAAAGAATTGCTCTGGAACCACCTGTGCCTATGAGTAAATTGACGTCACGCTGAGTATGATTTGTATCAGTCATGGGATTTCTCCAAAAAAAGACCAGGCGGCTGCCCGGCATAGATACTGCTTCTCCTGGAAGTGGAAAAGTATTCGCTGCGTCAAAAGAGATGCGGTATCTGGTTAAAAGAAAGCCTCGCGGCAATTGGAAATGAATTACTACTTGACTATGACTATTGAGAAACCAACTCCACAACTAGTAATCATGAGAATTTGCTTTGATAGACTGTGTTTATAAGATCTAAGTGGAAATACAGGTATCTTTGATAAAACTGTCTCAGAGAATGAGAGCGCAAGAGAGCTGAAATAGAGGTCCTTAATCCTTCAAAGGCGCGCTAGTCTCAGAGATTAGCAACACAAGTGTCAGGCAAACAATGAACACGCGCTCACACTTGCTAAAATAATTGCCAGTCAGAGCAAATCAAAAATTGAAATCTATCCTCCCCTTACTTACCTCATTTATCCTCGGCTCGACACTGAGCTTGTCAGCTGTTTATGGCTATGATCAGAGTCAACTCAGTGCCGGCCATGCTCAGCTATGTCAGATGCTCAGCGACCGACCGGCCATGCGCGCATTTGTCCAACCAGGAGACAAACTGTGGCAATGGACTATCAGACAGTTTGCTGGAGAAGCAGCCGGTGTGCCAATCAAATGGAGCACAACAAAGCTGGATAAGACCGACGAATATATCGCTGAAAACGAATATCCCACAGAACGTCGACCTGGTTATATCCGTATCCGCAAAACCGACGCCAAAGGCGCACCGCTAAGTGCAGATACACTGTGGTCATGTTTTGTTTTTGAATGCTACAACATCGGCAATGGAGCTAAGTTTCAGCAAGTCTATATCAAAGCACTAACTAGCTCTTGCAATGAAGATCAATGGATTGAAGAGAACACTAGAATTGAATTTGAATCGTATAAAAAAACCCGTCAATTTTTTGACGAAGTGATTGAACCAATGGCCAGACAACGCAACATCAAAGTAGATAGTCGTCTGTGGGGTAAAACCGTGCCTGCCACTTATGAAGAATGGATAGCCACCTATCAAAATCGAGGTGATTATCCCTGGAGTTATTGGGGTCAATTCTTTAAGACAACCGTACTGCCATATCGAGAAAGACTAAAAAAGGGCAGATAGGCGCATTCAATCCATGTATCAAACCGGACGCTCAACCACAGATCAAATCAGCATTTTGCAAGCAATCGAAAACGATGCCGCTTTACTTTTTGACACCATCCCTGGTTACTCTTACTGTATTGACTTACCCTGCCGCACTTACGACGAGCATCTGGAAGTCCTGCAAAAGGGTGTTGCACTGGTAGCTTTGGACCCGACAAATTGTATTGCAGGTTTTGCTTTGATTTTGCCAGTGGATAATCGTCCACACTTATTGGAGTTGGCTGTAGCAAGAGAGCATCAGGGCAAAGGAGTCGGCAATATACTGCTCGATAGCGTCAAACAATGGACCATCACCAACAAGCAAAGTGCCATTACTCTGACCACATTTCGCGAAATCCCCTGGAATATGCCATGGTATCAGCGCTCCGGATTTGTTGAATTTACACCAGGGACTGATAGTCCAGAACTACTTGCGATTTGCCAGCACGAAAGAGAATCAGAAGTGGGACTAAAGCCACGAGTAGCAATGATCAAGCGGCTAGTCCAGTCCATATAGGTACCTGCGCGCGAAGCCTGGCCACACGAAAACCCTGAGCATTTGGATTCTGTCATGCGCGGTATCGCTCAAGCTCAAAAGCAGCAACAAGCGAGCCGCCCACTACCTCTTATAGTATTTAGGGTATTAAAAAAAAATTCCAGTCTATGGCTGAGCCAGGATCATATCTCTGGTAGGTTGAAAGAGAAGAAAAGGGAATGAGCTTGCGCCCATCCCCTCTCCCATCAGCGACAGACCTTACTTGGGCGCCAGAGCCTGATCGGCCTTGGCGACAAAAGCGTCGATCTGGGCGGTGCTATCCACGTCCTTATGCTCTTCGGCATGTGCGCCGTAGATCACATTGAGCGAATAGCCGTGATACGCCTTCTTGTCGATTTGCAGAAGCGCTGTGCTCCAGAAAATCTGCTTTGCAGGCGATACCACAAGCAGTGCCTCGACTGTCTTGATCTGATTCATCCCCGGATGGCTCAAAGCCACGTTGGAGACAATCTGACGCGGACCGGTGAGGTCCTGCTGCAGGCCCGCATTGGAGATATCCCGATCACGCAGACGCGGCGTGAAGTAGATATCGAGTGCACCGGTTGCCGGGTCGACAAGACCGATGGCAGCCAGCACGTTCTGGTTTTTGCCGACCGGCTCGAAGGGAATGACCCCACGCACGCCGACTTCGAAGTTTTGCCAGAAAGGATAACGGTTGTCCGCGTCCTCGCTGGTCTCCGACACTTCGAGCATGTCCCCGCTCCAATGCTTGGCATAGAGACTGGACTCATGGCCCCAAAGCTCAGCGTACTCACGAGCAAGCTCGCTGGGATAGAGCGGCACGCCCGGATAGAGAGCAGCCGCACGGCCAGGGGTGAGGTCCTGGACAAAGCCCCAGTTGGAGAGCACCATCACCCCGGACAGCTCCGGAATCATGCCGCCCCAGTGCATCACACGCGAGGTGTACGGCACAAGCAAAGCCCATTTGCCACCTTCACTACGACCGACCACAGCCTTGCCCATCACTGAGCCAGGGTGCCGGGCGTAGAAGGCAGCCTTGGTAAAGGCGCTGTCTTCACCAAAGACAAAGTTCTCATTGATCTCGTCAGAGAATCGGCCGCGAGTGCCGGCGTCGGTGAGGACAAAACCCTCGATACCGCCAGTGAGATAGTGCAGAGCGTGACCAGCCAGCCGCGTGGGATGGCGCAGGCACTGCCAGTACTGCTTCTCCTGGTTGTCCTTGTTGATGACGATGATGCTCGGGTCCTTACCGAGGTCAGTAAAGGACTCGTGGTTGCCCTGCGAGCAATAGTCCTTGGCGGCAACGAGCGGCACAAGCCGCGTGTTGCGAGTCGTCGGAATCGCGCTCAACTCATGCCGGGTGACGCTGACGGCGTTGGCCATCTGGTAGTTGTAAAACCACTGCCAGCGGTTGGCAACGGTAAACAGCACCACAAAAGCCACACCACAGATGATGGCAACATTGAAGACCACGTGAGAGCGCTGCAACTCACCCGACTGCGGACGACGCAGGTAGGCCAGCAGCGAAAGTCCCAGTCCGGTCACCACTACGACAGCAGCGCCGATGTAGCTGTGGACCGGGAAGAAGATGAGAGCGAAAAGCAGAGCCAGAACCGGCGTAGCAAGCCAGTAATAGCTCTCCTGATTGACCGGCTGACGATAGCTGACGTAGCCGATGATGGCCAGCGAACTGACAACGGAGACCGCCGGTGAGATGTTGTAAAACCAGACAGTGAGCGGGTGGAGCACTGGCAGCACATAGAGGTACAAAGCCAGGAATACACCGAAGGTCACGGTCGTTGCCGCCACAAAGGCAAGGGGCGCAAAGACAGCCATGAGCCGCCAGTTGTCCCTCTGCTTGTAGCAGACAAAAGCACCCGCTAACAGTCCGCTCAAGAGCGCTGCAACGAGCGCCAGAGTCGGCTGCGAAAGCAGCAGGTAAAAGGTTGAAGCAGCCGTGAAGCTGACAACACCAGTGGCAAAATCATCGCGCAGGCTGAACCAGCCCACAGTAGCGATAGCAACCAGAGCGACCAGATCCACCCAGAAGGGGAGGAAGCGACCGATCAAACCGAAAAGTGTAGCAGCAATCAATGCCACTACCACTTGTTCCACCTGACGCAGCAAACCGCCCTCCGCATTGGAAAGCGCTTCGCTGTTGAGGGGCATTTTGATCTGCCCGAACGCGTTTGTCAGTGCAGCTCTGGCTGCAGTAAGCATGCCTTGGATTTTCATTGAAGCTCTCTTTGTGAGGGTTTCGAAGACCTGCGGCTGTTGCCGCAGGTCCAATCCGTATCGTCAGTCGCTCTCGACAATCACCTTGGAGCCCGGCTTGGCGTTGACCAGACGGGGATCGGCAGTGATGACTGTGGAGCCAGCTTCGGCAGTGACCTCGCATCCATCATGAGCGTCGACTCGTGAGCCTGCGTAAGCAGTCACATAGGCGCCGTTGTCAGCCTCGACAAAGGCACCGTCATAAGCATCGACACGAGCGCCGTCAGTGGCGATCACGCGCGACCCTTTGACAGCGATGATGTAGTCACCCTTGCCAGCGATGGTCTGCTCGTCCGAACTGGCCAGCTTGGGCACAGGGACGTGCACCACAGTGCCTCTTGTGATATCGGCACTGGCAGTGATGACGCTTACCGTGATGGCGCCGGCAATCAGGCCGACACTCACCAGAGCAACTGCAAGGGTCTTGATGCTGAAGTTTTTCATTGTTTTTGTACTTTCTCTTTTGCACCCCCGCTTTGCGGAGTGTGCTGTTTGCAAGAAGGTCGCAAGGCGAATTATCCCGCCTTACGATTGCTTCTGTTATGACTCATGCACTGCGCATGACGTCACCGGTCGGACCAGCGGGCAAGAGCTTTGCCAGACGCGTGGTCAACCAGCCCAGAGGACCAAAGCCCTCCCGGCGAGCCTGGGCGGCGATAAGCTTGAGGAGCTTCTCACCATGGAGGTGGTAGTAAAACTGCCGCCGCTCTTCACCAGCTCTTTCGCAACGGATGTGAGCGTAAGGCCTGTCGTTAACCTCGCCCATGAGCTGAGCAAAGCACTTGTAGCGTTCGGCCCAGGGCGCCCACGAGACAGCATCAGCAAATCGCCTCGGGTCACTGTGTGCCGATGCCAGATAGCCAGCAGCAGAGCAGGCCTGACCACCGGCTTTGTGGTACCCCTCTACCGAGTAAGAGCTGCGACAGGACTCCACGTGACTGGCACGGTGAGCCGCTTTCGCTGCTTCTTCCCAGGCGGCTGCATCATTGGAGCCAGTGCGATACAGCTCAATCACCGCAGCGATTGCCTGGTAATGCTGGGGAGTAAATGCATAGCTGTAGAGCCCCACGACCGGGTCGGTCAGGAGGTACAGGGCAAACTCCCGACAGACGCGCTCCAGTCCGGACTTGGACATGCCGACAGGCAGAGCGTCGATAAAGCGGCGGGGCCAGTAGGGCACATCGTCTTTGGGCAGGTTGAGATAGAGCGCTCGCTCGGTGTAAGCCAGGGCCACAGGCACACCAATCTCTTCGGCGTAAAACCTGTGCTGACAGTCCTGACGCTGGCAGACGTAGCCGGCCTCGCACCAGCAGTTGTTGCTGAAATACAACTGCTTGCGATCTTCTTTCTTAGAACGCACAGACATGTGCGCGGCGCGGCTGAGATACTGAGCCTTAAGCGCTCTGTCTCCGTTGAATGTGCTCATCGAATCCTCGAATCTTTGGCATTTTAGCTTGGCTGTAGATGGCGTCCTTGAGCCATCCGGTGACTATTCCAAGAGTAAGGGAGCTGCTGGCATCAGCAGCTCCCAGGTCAGTCCATCGGTCGGTCAGTGCGCCCAGTACCGCTCGAATCCGCGGTAGGTGGGGTACATGACGATGACCTGCATGCCCATGAACTGCTCGGGCACGCCGTAGACGCCACGATGGCTGGCGAGCCAGACCTTGATGGCGAGCCGGTCGGGAGTGAGGGAGGCACTGAGATAACGCGGGTCCACATCCACCTCCTGGCGAATGAAAGACTGCAAAATCTCGAGGGCCTTGTCGCTGCCGGAGCGGCGGATTTCAGAGTCGTGGATATGAACTTGCGCCATAGTGATTCTCCTCTACTGGCGGTTGTTAGAGCGCCTCGTCAATCACCACCGTGAGGTGAGGGAAGACGGCCCGCAAGAAAGCAGCGGCACTTTGCAGCTGCTCCAGTGTGGGTTGGTAGGTGCCCGAGTTGCGGTTGATGTGGATGACGCCGTGCTCGTCCTTCCAGATCTCGCCAGCAAAACGCACCGCCGGATGGTAACCGGACATGAGCACATGCTTGGAGAGGATCCAGTCGATGATGCGTGCACGGATAGAGATACGAGCGATGATGATGTGCTCGTCGGTGAGGACCAGGTTGTAGATATTCCTGGCCCGCTCCGAGTGAGTGCGCAACATGTCGTAGACATCGCACTCAAGGCGGTTGCCGATGCTGATGTAGTCACAGGCCAAAAGCCGGCGAATGCCCTTCACCACCAGGGGTGAAAAGAGCACAGCCTTTTTAGCACGCGTGACGAAGTTGGGATTGGGCTGCGGAAACGGTGCCAGAACCCCGGTGAGAAAATCCGAGATCTTGACACGCACCTGGGACGCCATGAAAAGCGCATGGGAGCCCCAGAATTGCCGCAAGAATGCCACCGCCAGTGATGAGCGCGTCACCATCACGTTGAGCCCACCGGCATAGTCGACATCTGCCGGCAGCGCAGGTGCCACGGGAGCCTTAGGCGGGCGAGCCGCTTTGGCTTTGCCGAGAGCCCAGGCCATCGGAGATGCTGTCACCTCGCGCACAGATGCGTAGAGCCGGCCGTACCACTTCTTGGCCTTGGCTGCTGTCTGCATCTTGCGGTCGCCGTGACGACACAAAGTGAGCAGCTCTGCCTTGACCACCTGAGCAGCGTAGCGTTGCAGCGAGTGGTCAGTGGTGCGAATCACCTCGAACTCCAGCGGCTTGCCGCAGAAGGTGATCTCGCCTCGCAGCATGGCATGCATCAGGGCATACGGCATGTAGCGCCGCTCCACCTCGGTGGTATCGGGGATGGCGCCAAAGCCGCTGTCCGCCAGAACATGGAGGATGGCGTTGACACAGGTCCAAAACTCCACGTTGTTATGCTTCTCCATCGCTGCGCGGATGGCCACGTCGATGCCTTCCGGCAGGTTTTTGAGGCGCAGCAAGATACCGGACTGCACCCAGCCACGCGTGTCCTCGATGCGCGAGGGGGCGAGCTTGAGTGACTTGCCAGCAAACTTCTGGTAACCGCCTTTGCCATCGGGCACGACGAGGTAGGCATTGGGCTTGCCAAAGCCGATGAAGATCTCGCTGTCGCCGGCAAAGACGTCTGCGATGCGAATGAACTCCAGGTCCTCCACCATGCGCTTGCGCACCGACGAAGCGTCGATGACATCGGGCACGAGCGAGCCCCAGAGTTCGAATTCGGGACGGCGCTCGAAGCGAGAGGCATAGGCAGCGCCGGTGCTCCGTGTGCTCACGGAAGGAGCCGGAGTTGGAGCGGCAACTGCGGGTTGGTCTTGCAAAATCGTTGATTGCGTCATTGTTGCTCCCAATGGGTTGCAGTAAAAGTACGCCGACTAAGCCGGCAAGTTACGACGGAGGTACTTGCGCACCCCCGAACCCAGCGTGATCAGGGCGGAGACGCCGAGCATCACCGACACCGCCGTCACCAGAGTGCTGTATGCGCCAAAGGCACCGGCGAGCAGCCAGAGCGCGACACTCATCAGCACCCAGGCCACCCCGAGCACGACACGACCGCCGCCTCGCACTGCCTCTGACTTGAAGAGCAGCGAGCCGGATGCGGCCATGGAAAGAAAAGAACCCACGAGCAAAAGCAGGATGGAATTGAACATCAGTTACCTCCGAACATGTCGAGTTGGTTGGGGTTGACCTTGCGGCGACGGGCGCGACGCTTGACCGGCTTGTGGCCGGTGGGCGTCGCAGCAGGCTTGTCGGCCGCAGGGGTGGTAGAGGTAGTCACCACCACCGGTGCCAGATCCACAGTGGGAGAGGCAGTGATAGCGGCGGGTGTGGTCGCCTTGTCCGACGCCGTGTTGGTGACGTCATCGCTAGTGGGTTTGTCCGCAGCAGGAGCCGGCTTGGCCGTGACAGGACGCGAGCTGTTGTCCTTGTAGGTGACCGTGTAGCCGCTGTCCTTGTCCACCCAGACAGCGCACTTACCGCCGAGGTTGAGCAGATGACGGCGACAGGCGTGAGCCTTGTCGCGGCGAGCGATGGCGCCCTGGTAGCTGGCGTCGACGGCAGCGTGCTGACGCAACAGCAGACGCCGGAATTTCTTGCCGTCGTAGACACCAGCACTGATGAAGCCATCGAAGGACACGTCCTGGCCAAAACGCGGACGGGAGCCGCCCTTGTTGACGTTATGCAGCTTGATGTCGCCGGGCAAGAGCACAACCGGGCGAGATGCGCCAGCAGTGCGACCAGCCTCGGTCACTTCAGCGAGGAAGCCGTCAAAAAAGACACGACCAGATAGAACAATCGGTTGATTGGGTTGTTTCTTCATAGATACCTCCTGATTGGTGGCAGGTCAGGTCAGGCGTGGTGACCGCAGGGGTGGTTGCCGCAGACGTAGCTGCCGAAGTCGTGGCCACTCACTCCCTGATTCATCACGATGACCGGCAGGATGAGACGCTGTCCCACGGTGATGCCGTGCTTGCGGTCGAATTCGACGCGCATGTCCCACAGCTCGCCGTCATTGGGTTCGGGGGCCCAGATGGCGCCGGTGGTGGGCACGAGCACCGAGCCGTCGTTGTAGATGTTGCCGACATCGCCAGCGACTTCGGTGGTGAGACCGGTGTCCACGGGGCAGGCCATCAGATGCAGAGCAGTAACTTGTTTCATGATTTGTCTCCTGATTTGATATGACAAAGAGCAAAGCCCCGGCTTGCAAGGCAAGTCGAGGCTTTTGGTTGATAATCGCAGGACTTAGCGCTTGACGGCGCGATAGCCCTTGACGAGGCGCTGCTTCAGCTTGCGACGCACTTCTTCCGAGACGGCCAGGGCCTCCAGCGCCGTCAGATTGACAGCGAGGAAGTCATCGACACCCCAGTTGAAGCAATCGGCGAGCAACTTGTACTCACCGGAGAGCGTGGTGCGGGTAAAGAGGGTGCCGTCGGTGTTGACGGTGACCTTGCGCCCAGCACGGTAGAGCCTGTCGATTGGATGATCGGCAAACTTGGCAAACTGCCCGGTGACCACATTGGACGTGGGGCAGATCTCGAGATAACGCTCACCTTGCAGGTTGCCGCGCACACCGTGACCGACCCGACCGACGCCGAGTTTGTCGAGCAGCTCGATGTCGCGAGCGGTGGGTTCGTTGGTCTCCCAGCCGTGCATGGTCAGGCGGATGCCGGACTTTTGCACACGCTCGGCGGCGGGATACCACCAGTCGAGCACGCCAGGGAAGCCGCTCTCATCACCAGCCAGGTCAAAACCGCCGACGATGCGACGATACTTGATGGCGAGATCAGCGAGTTCTTCTGCCAGCACGGCGTTTTCGTGACGCAGGCAGCAGATGATCAGCTTGACCACGATCTTTTGCTTGGCGCCACGGATGCCGGCGATGGTGTACTTCATCACCTTGTCCAGCTTGGCGACACGCTCGGCGGCAGGCAGCTCAGCCCAGTACTTGCCGAGATGCAGCTGTGGCGCAAAGCGCAGCTCGATGGCAATGTGACCGTCGTCGATGGCGTCGTTGACGCGTTCGGTGACGATGCGCTGCAGGTTGTCCATGTCATGCATGAGCGGGAGCACGTGCAGGCCAATGGCGTCGAGGTAGTTCTTGAGCGATTCCTGGGCAAAGGTGGCGACCCAGTTCTGATAGCTCTCGGCTGCCTTGCGACGGCTCTGCACGATGACGCCACCACGGCGGTGAGGTTCGGCGGCGAGAGCACGGTCACAGTTCCAGAGCGCAATCACTTCCTGCGGAAACGGCATGGCCGCTTTGTCGAAGCCGATGCGCGACCACAGGTCGAGCATGGTGTAGGGCCTCAGACTGCAGTCGATGTGCTCGTGGAGCTGGAGCTTGGGCAGACCACGGTAAAAATTCGTTGACTTGGTTTTCATAGTAGTCCTTTCTCAAGAAGCCCTTTCTGCAAGACTTCTGTTCTTTTGTTTCGGACAAATCAGTGCTCACTACCAGTGCAAACGATGCACGTTGCGCTACCAATTGCCAATTTTGCAACACAGGGCGTGTTAAAGGCTATGGGGCGATTGATAGTTGAATTAAGAGCCTGAAGAGAGTTTTTGATGCAGAAAGTAATTTGACCCTATAGATCCTTCTTGACAAACTCAATAGAGACTAAGTCTTGTAACGCCCGCCCGGCAAGTAATAACGTGTTTTTTGGTAATTCCCCGTTATTAGACTTAGATTAAACAGCTAATTAAAACCTAGCGCGCTTAGCTCATGCTTTATTCTTGACTACAACAAAACTACCAAGATCTGCCACTGGCGCCCCATACAAAAATCGGCAAAGGACCAGATTATCAGCCGCGGCTTAACCAGCGTTGATTTCAGGGTAAACGATAGATTTTGTCGGGCAAAAAGGCGCTAATATAGACATCTGGTATGGGTTTTGCCAAGCGGAGGCAAATTAGACATGGCAATGGGAGGCAAGGCCGGCGAGGTCTTCACCGAAATCAACGTCACACCTCTCACGGACGTGTTTTTGGTGCTATTGGTCATCATGATCTTGATTGCTCCACTGGTCAATCAAGCTGTACTCAAAGTCGATCCGCCAGGTCAGTCATCAAAAACAGATAAACCACCAGAAAAAGAAGTCAAAATCGATTGCGACGTACTCAAAACCGGCGAAATCAAAATCAATGGCAAAGTTGTCCAGGCTGACACAATGGCTGTGATGACAGCAATCAAAGCAATCCAGCAAGAAGCTGGCAAAAACGATCTGCCTCTCATCCTCAACTCAGATGAAGACGCTCTGCAAAAGTACGTGGTTGCTGTGATGGACGGTGCTGCAGGCTGCAACATCAAAAAAATGTCCATCATGCCTCCGCGCAAGTAAGCCATGGTGCTAAACATGAGAGCTGCGCTATCGCTAACTGCGATAACGCTCATATGTTGCGCCCATTGCCAGGCTCTGCCAGTTCACCAGCCCAAAATTAAAGCCAGCACAAGCCTCGCTAAGGAGCAGCTGGTCTATCAAAAACTAGCCCGGGTAGATAGCCTCATGAGCCAAAACAGCTTTGTCCAGGCGAGACTGCTCTTACTGAATTTGTTGCAATACCACCCCAATTGTTACTCCACCGAAGTCGAAAGCCTCCTGGCAGAGAGCTGTTATCGACTGGGTAATGCCAAAGAAGCAATGGTCCACTATCAAGCAGCCATTAAGTACGACGCCAAAAATTGGCGTCTTTACTGGAATGCCGCTCTTTGCTCAATGAACATGGGTCATTACAAAGTAGCCATTGACTATGCCAACAAAGTGCTGAGTAACAAGCCGCCAGACAATATCAAAGCCGAAGCCAGTCAATTTGTACTGGATATGCAAGAAAAAATTAGTCAGCCACAAAACTCTGTGAACACTCTCAGCGACGACTATATAGACAGCCTCCTAGCCAACCAGAATGCTAACCGCTGGGCCATGGACAAAATGCCAATAAAAGTCTACATCCGCCCCCCTGGACCGTCCGAAACTAACTACCAGCATCTAGTTATTGACGCCCTCAACACCTGGGCTAAAGCGTCAAAAGACAAATTGAGCTTTACCTTAACGCAAAAACCATTACTTGCCGATTTGACTCTTGGCTTTACAAAAAACACTTCTGACATCCAGACTAAGCCTGGTGTAGCGCCAGTAGAGCTGGGTCTGACCAGGTTTAATCTGGTCAAAGAAAATTATCAACCAGCTGACCGACCCAATCTAACCGGACAATTGCAAGCCATTAATAACCCTTTTGGCAAAATTGACCGAGCTGAAGTACTCATACTTTTGCTCAAACCAATCAACCAGGAGCCGCTCAATGCCGACGAAATCAAAGAAATCACTTTGCATGAAATCGGCCATGCATTGGGTCTGGCCGGACACTCCGAAAATAGCAGCGACATCATGTATTTTAACCAATCATTTAGCCAGCTGCCGGCTCTAACCAAGCGCGATAAAGCCTCAATCGCCAGACTCTATCAGGATTACCCCCTGCTTGAGCAAAGCGGTGTAATGGGCTATCAATATCAGCCACTCAAACTACCTCAGCGCAATACACCCTGATTTATAGCGCTGGTGCTTCCCAGCAAGCGTGAGCGGTGCCATAATTGTGTTTTCTATTCCGATGGTAAATGAGCATGCAGCCAACGACCACAAGGCAACCCTTTAGTAGACAAAAGCTACAAGACCTCCTCAAACAAGAAGACGCTTTGTTTGAAAGGCAACATCCTAATTCCAAAGCCCTCTTTGAGCGAGCCCAGGCCTCGCTACACGGCGGTGTGCCGATGAACTGGATGGTCAAATGGGCTTCACCCTTTCCGCTTTTTGTCAAAGAGGGCAAAGGCGCTCACTTTACCTGTGCCGACGACCATAAATATCTGGACTTTTGTCTCGGTGATACCGGAGCGATGACCGGACATGCGCCAGACGCTGCTGTCAAAGCAATTATTGAGCGTGTCTCGCGCGGCACCACTTTTATGCTACCCAGCGAAGACTCAATAGTTGTGGCAGAAGAACTAAAGAAGCGCTTCAAACTACCATACTGGCAAACAGCGCTCACAGCTACCGACGCCAATCGCTTTGTCATCCGCCTCGCTCGCATGATCACAGGGCGCCCCTATGTCCTCGTTATGAACTGGTGTTATCACGGCACAGTGGATGAGACATTTGCCACCTTATCTGGTGACAAAGTAGTAGCCCGCAAAGGCAATATGGGTCCACCAGTCGATCCGGCACTAACCACACGAGTAGTGGAGTTTAACGATCTCGACGCCCTAAAACAAGCGTTAGCCGACAAGCAAGTGGCTTGTGTACTGGCCGAGCCAGCCATGACCAATATCGGTATCATCCACCCAGATCCTGGTTATCATGAGGCATTGCGCCAAATAACCCGCGAGACAGGCACATTACTTGTCATCGACGAGACCCACACTATCTGCACCGGACCTGGTGGCTACACGGCCGCTCACGGACTGGAGCCGGACTTTATCACTATCGGCAAACCAATCGCCAGCGGTATTCCGGCTTCGGCTTATGGCTTTAGTGAGGCTGTAGCAGCGCTAGTCCAGAGCAAAAGCAATATCGATGATTGCGATACCGGCGGCATCGGTGGCACGCTGGCGGGCAATACACTAGCCATGGCAGCAATGCGGGTTACTCTCACCGAGATTTTGACCCAGGCCGCATACGACACCACAATCCCTCTGGCCAAGCGCTTTACCGATGGCGTAGAAGAAGTGATAAAAGAATACGAGCTACCCTGGATCGTCAAACAACTGGGCTGTCGAGCCGAATACTGGTTTAGACCAGACCCCCCACATAATGGCTCTGAGGCAGCAGCGGCAGCCGACGCCGAGCTTGATAGATACATGCATTTATTTGCTCTCAACCGCGGCATCTTGATGACACCGTTTCACAATATGGCCCTTATCGCACCAGCAACAACCACTCAGGACATAGACCAGCACACAGCTGTATTCAAAGAGAGTGTGGAGACCCTGCTTGGTAAAAAATCCTGATCTAGTTAAACGAGGTCACTTGTATCATGACCGGCCAGCCCAGTTTTAGACCCTCCAGACCACTCATCACCGGTGTCCCCCGCGAGGAGGATCTCCTGGTATTGCATGAGCTGGCTAAAAACACTCGCGGCATTATGGTCGAGCAACCTTTTGATCTCGGCACGGGCATTGCCTATTGCTTGCAGACTGTGGTCGGTCGCAGGGCTGGCGAAGAAGACCCGACCTGGTATTTATACTCGGGACCAACAAAGACAAAACTAGAATGGATCTTGCAAACAAGCGACATCAATATGGTTTTGACTTCGCTCATGCCCCTGGCTCTAGCGCGCCCGGAGGCAGCGGCAGGCAGTCCCAGCACTAGCGCCACCAATCTAAGTGCTCACAGCGAACAAAACAACTCAATCACTGGTCGCCCGTCAGAGAGCCAAACCAGACTGACAGCCGAGCGCCCCAAGATACTTGACCCGGTAGCAGCACTCAATATACGCGGTCCGCAGCCATCGACAACAATGGAGGGCGATCTCTCCAGACTGTCTATTGACAGTGTTTTGCAATCAATCAGCAAAGGCAAAATGACCGGTCGCCTGGAGTGTCAGGTCAGAGGCGAAAAAATCGAAGTAATTTTTGAAAACGGCAATGCCAGACATGCCTCCACCCCACTGGCGCGCGGCGAAGAAGCACTGATAGAGCTAATGACCGCACTGGAGGGCACTTTTAGATTTGTGCCATCAGTCAGTACCGAGCCCAGGTCTATTTTTAGACGCACTGAAGAATTAACTGATCAGGCCAAATCACTGATTGATTTTGGTACTTACCTCGAGCGTGTTGGTATCAAACTCAATACCAGATTGAGCAAAACAAATACCAATATGACCGAGCAAGAATTTGAAAACGCGGTAGCGCCACTGGTACCACTCAATGTAGACGTACAAAAACGTTTTTATCAACTGGTAGACAATCAAAGCGCTTTGATGGACATAGTCGAGCGCGGTAAATTCAACCGTTGCCAGTGGATACCTGCGCTCTACAATCTCGTCGCCGGATCGATAGTCACTATCGGCGAAGAAATGCAAAATCTATTCTCGCCCACTGGCAGTTACAGCATTGGCATCGACAGATCTACAGTCGAGCAATTTGCCAGAAGCCACATCTACTCAGAGACCGGCATTGTCACTTTTGTAGCACTGCTCTATTTTATCGAGCAAGAATACTACCGCTTCGAGTGCTTCCATAGCCCTTTTGCCCTGGTAATGATCAAACCACGCATCCGCCGCCCTCCCGATCCTCATTTGCCTGGTATCGCAGCCGATGCACCGATTGTGGACATCAATCAGCGCAATGCCATCCTCAAAGCAATCACTGAAACAAAACGCAAAGCTGACCTACTTGCCCATTTCCAGCAAGATGACTTTGCCTTGCTCCTACCTCAAACCAGCGCTGAGGGCGTCAGAGCCTTTGCCGGTCGAGTGATGCAAGCACTCAAACCTGGCTTTGGCACAGCCCAACAGATAGATTTGCCCGAGCTGGGACTTTTGCCTGGCGAAAAATTGGTCCTAACTATGGGTATAGGCAGCCTGCCTGAAGAATGCCAGGACTGGGTCAAGCTACTGGCATTTTTAAACCAGAATCAGCGCCGCTTTGAATAACCAGTAGATAGCGCTGCTGTTACTACAGAAATCGACATATATTAGAATCGCTCAAGGCAAGCAACAAAAGCTAAGTGGTAACATCTCCTGACTACTTAAGAAGAAGGCTCCACCCATGCTCTTCAATAGCTTCTCTTATCTGGCCTTTTTGGTCGTTGTTTTTGCCCTTTACTGGACAATGCCTGACCGTTTTCGCCGTCTATTTTTAGCGCTGGCCAGTTATGTCTTTTATATGAGCTGGAAGCCAGAGTATGGACTGCTCATCCTGGCTCTAACAGTAGTCAATTATTTTTTGGGTCTAAAAATTGCTAGCGCCATGCAAAACGCTCCGCCGGTAGAGAGCGGTAAAGCTAGCCTGGCAAAAAAATGGCTTGTGCTTGGACTTGTATTTAACATCGGCTGTCTCTGCTTTTTTAAATACACCAATTTTATTTTGATGTCGCTTTTTACCGCCATCACCACTGGTGGCAAGCTAGCGCACATGCCCCAGGTCGAGACCTGGCAGAGTCCAGCTATCAACATCCTGCTGCCCCTGGGCATCAGCTTTTTTACTTTTGAGTTTATCCACTACATAGTTGATATCCACAGAGGCAGCAAACCTGTCAAAAACTTCCTTGACTTTACTTTGTTTGCTTCCTTTTTCCCTTCACAGATAGCTGGCCCCATCAAGCGCTTTCAGGACTTTATGTTCCAGCTCCAAGAAAAACCAGTCTTTAAACAGGCACAGTTTAATGCCGGACTTTATTTGGTTTTGCAAGGCTTCTTCAAAAAAGTGGCACTGGGCGACAATATCGGACCAATCGTGGCTCAGGGCTTTGACCATCTCTCTACCTGCTCAGTACTGGACACCTGGATTGCAGTTGCCGGTTTTGGCTTTCAGATCTTTTTTGACTTTAGTGGTTATACAGACATCGGCATAGGCTCAGCGCTTTTGCTTGGCTACAAAGTACCCGAAAACTTCAACATGCCTTTTATCGCCTGCTGTCTCACTGATTTCTGGCGCAGATGGCACATCTCGCTATCTACCTGGTTGCGCGATTATCTATTTTTTCCTCTGGGCGGATCTCGCAATGGTCCCTGGCAGACTCGTCGCAACACTTTGATAGTGATGGCTCTGGGCGGACTCTGGCACGGAGCAGCCTGGACTTATGTAGCCTGGGGTATTTTGCACGGTGTGGGTCTCGTCCTCTCCAAAGACTGGCAAACTTTTACAGCCCGCCTGGCTGAGACAAATCCCTGGCTCAAAGCCCTCAGAGCAACAGCATTCTGGCATTGCGGTGGGGTGCTGTTTACATGGCTATTCTTGTGTCAGACCTTTATTGTGTTTAGAGCCCAAAACTTTGGCGATGTGCTTATATGCGCGGGCAAACTCTTTGGCATAGGAGTAGCCGAGACCGGTACAGGTCTTGTCACTACCGCACTTTTGCAATCGACACTGATGCTCACAGTACCCGCCTATCTCATTTTTGCTTGCGTACGTTACTGGACAATCAAACGCGCTAAAGAAGCAGCCAAACTAAAAGCATTGCTCTTAGCTCAACCAGGCGCTGATGTAGCGCAAGGCGAGAGCGCTCAGGCTCAAGTAGCTGAGCTAAAAGCCACACAAAAGCCTTTAGCAGTGGAAGCCGTGCTCAATGCTTCGCAAAAACTGAGAGATTTCTGGAGTGAATCAGCAGCCTTTAGATGGTGCAGCGCTATTTCACTGACTACATTGATTTCGGGTCTGGCTCCCGGTCAGCTCTCACCCTTTATCTACTTCCAGTTTTAGGTTGCATCATGATCAATACACAAGACAAAATAGCAACAACAACTGAGACACAAACAAAGGCACAATCAAACGCCAGGCACAATCGCTTCTGGCTCCAGATGGCTCTAATGGTGCCGCTCTCGATTATTGCCCTGGAGCTGACACTGGGAGCACTCGGAGTCGGACAGCAAGAAATAGTGCAACCAGATCCGGTGCTTGGCTGCGTCCATTTAAAAGATAAGATGGTGACCTGGCGCCTGGAAGGTTACAGCCACGAAAAGCTCAGCTCACAGGGTCTGCGCGATACTGAGCACAGCCTGGTCAAGCCAGCTAATACCTACCGTATAGCAGTCCTTGGTGACAGCAGCACCGAAGGCCTGCAAGTGAGTATGGACGAGACCTATACCAAACGGCTACAAAACCTACTCAACCAAAAGCTGCCACCTGACCTGGCTGGCAAAAACGTGGAAGTAATAAATTTTGGCTGCTCCAGCTACTCTACCGGCCAGGAGCTGATGCTCTTTAGAGAACAAGTCAAAAAATTTGCGCCCGACATGACTGTAGTTTTGCTTTGCAAAGGCGACATCCTCGAAAACACTCTTGACGTGCTGCATCCCGGCAAAGCCGAACCCAGACCATACTTTTATCTGGACCAGACTGGCAATCTGCAATGCGACAACGGCATACTCAAAGCCAATCACGACAAACTGGCTAATGATAAACCTGTCAATCAACTGTTTAACTGGCTCAGAGCCCATAGCAATATCTATGGCGTGGCTTCCAAAGCCAATTTCAGTTTATTTCTCGTAGATAAGACCTATTATCGGATAGCGCATTTTATCCAGACAATAATACAAAAGGCTAGCGGCAAAGAAGCTCTGATGCAGCCCAGTTATCCCATGCCAGACAAGCGGGCAGTGAGTCAGGCTCTAATTAGTCAATTCAAAAAAGAGACAAGCGCAATCGGTAGCGATTTTATTCTCATGCTCTTCCCCGGCATGGGACTAAAAGACGATGACTGGGCTCAAACAGTCGACGCTCTCAAGACGCAGGCTGCAACTCAATCATTTGGCTTTATTGATTTGCAACCAGTAATCCAAAAAGTAAAAGACCCTAACAGTCTTTTCTTACAGTTTCACTTTTCGAAGGGCGGGCATGAGGTAACAGCAGGGGCACTGGCAGATTATCTAACCACGCATAAACTAAACACTCAGACAAAGACGGCACAATGAGCGAAGCACCCACCGAAAAAGAACTAAAGGGTCAGATAATTTATTACACCTGCCTGCGCAACTGTTATGGCAAAAAAGGCAACGCAGGAGCCTGCTGCACTGTCTCCGACCGCGACTGGATCATCGGGCCTATAACTGATCCTCAGGAATTTTTAGCACGCCTAGAAAAGCATTTTGGCCACCCTTACCGCTACAAAGAAGTCTTTGTCGACTACGAAGAAGGGCGCAAGTTGTTTCCCGATAAAACCACCTGGCAAGAAAAGAAGAACTATCCTGCTATGCGTGTCTTGATGGACCAGGAAGGACTACACCCCTGTCCGTTTTTATCGGACAAAAGAGAGTGTACTATCCAATCCATTAAGCCTAAAATCTGCGGCGACTACCTTTGCGATCACCTTAAAGACGTGCTGACCAATACACTCAATGTCGAGCGAGAAACTCTCTAGCGTCCAAATGCTATAGAGTCACTGAGCGCTATTATTTTACTAACGGTTGTCCACTTTCCGTCACGCCAAAAATGGATAATCATGGTTATCGCGGTATGCAGCGAGGCCTGTTGTGGAACAAATCAAAGAAGCCAAAGAAGGCGGCATGAGTGCTGTAGCAAGCGAACTCGGTGCTGGTGTCTGGCAGGAGATGAGAGACCATCCCGTGCGCCTCCTCGGTAGTGCGGCGACAGGAGCCGCTACAGCGATAGGCACTACCCTGATTGCCCCCAAAGTTTTGACTGGCATTGCTATTGCTGGTATCGGTTACGGTAGCTACCAGCTCTACAAACACGGCGGAGTCTGGATCGACGCCGCCAAAATGGTGGCACGCTCAGAGCCAGACGCAACGGAGAGCGAGGCCGCTAGAGCCACGCTGAGATCGCTTGGAGCAGGTGCGACCGACGTTGCCGCTGGTATGGCAGGCGGCATGGCAGCAAGTAGTTTGCGTGCAGCGCTGATCAGCAGTACTAAAACCAACGTCATCACTGAGGGCGCCAAACAAACAGGCAAAGCAACTAGCAACGAGACTGCCAATGAATCAAGCAAAAATGCCGCTAATGCCGCCACCACGAACGAAATAACAAAAGCAACAGTTACAAGCGAAACAGCCAGAACAACAACAACAACAACAACAACAGCTACAAACGAAGCTGTAAAAACAGCCTCTTCAGAAGTGGCTAAGACTACAGCTAGCACTCCATCTCCTGATCTTTCACTGCTCAATTTTCAGCGCCGCACCCAAAACCCTTTTAAATTGCAAGCTCAAGCTGGAGACGACCTGACCATTGTCAGTCACAGTAAAGCGGCACTACCAGGTCATGCCAGCGGTGACCTGGTCAAAGTGGCTAAGACCGATAGCGGCAAAGTGGTGCTGACAGCAATGGATGTAGAAGGACATGGTCTGACAGCTGCAAAAAAATCAGTGTCACTACACCGTGTTTTAGATAAAGCCCTATCTCAGGCTGATCACAAAAGTGCCAGTGAAGTATTGGCAGCGGTCGACAAAAGCATGGGCAGCAAAGACGACCTCTCAGTTACAGCCGCTCTAGCCATCTACAATCCAGTCAATCATCAAGTACAAATTGCTACAGCAAGCTCCGAGTTAGCCTTTGTGGTGCGGGCAAGCGGACAGGTGCAACAGCTCGACGCCAAAGTGGGAGGCTTTGCCCTGGGCAATAGTCTTTATGGCGTGCTACCACACGGTCATCAGTCTATTAATCTCGGTCCAAAAGATCTGGTGGTGATGGCCAGCGATGGTGCTTTTGATCGCTTTGGATATGGCAATGTCAGCGCATTTAGAAACTTTCTCAAACAAGTTGGACCGCGAGCCGAAAGCATCAAACAAGCTATTTTAAACAAAGCAGTGCCCCAGACTGGTGCAGACGACACTAGCTTTATCATTTTTGGCAGACCGCAAAGCTAGTAAAACAAAAGAGACGCAGTAATCCTGCGTCTCTAAAAGTCTTGAAGGCTTTAATTAAGCAGCTTGCTTAACCGGCTCTACTTCGTGAGGGTTTTTATTGACCATCTGATCAAAGCGCTTATCTGCTTGAGAGGCAGCATCACTCTCTGGATTCATTTTGGTCATCGAAGCCATTGTGGCTTGGAACTTCTCGTTTTCCACTCGTTTGTCGTCTTCGGTTTGTTTGAAGGCATCCATAGACTTTTCGTTTTTAGTCTCAGGATCTTTGGAAAAATCGAGTAAAGCATTTTTTTGAGCGTTTTCGTCGGGCTGGATCTTATTGCCAACGACAGTCTCTAACTGCTCTTTGGCGCCATCTTTGACACCCTTAAACTGCTCACGACCCATGTCCCCAAGGGTCTTGTTAAAGTCGTCTAAAAGTCCGCCTCTGGCCTCTGGAGGCTGACCAAAGCTGCCGTGGTCATTAGCATCATGCTTGACCGACATTGCACCTTTTTCTGCTTGGTTTACTGACATAGGAAATACCAAAATGGATGGGACTGGTAAGTTTTATGTGAACCTATCCATTAGACATCTGCTGGAAGTCATTGTCAAGCACATTTTAACTTAAAGCATCCTACCCCACAAATAAAGCAAAAGCATTACGGCGCAGGCGACTCCGAGCTTTTTATCCTAACTGCGGCAAAAGTTCTCCAATGGTTTTAACCGAAAAACCATCTACTTCTCTCACCACAATCTCAAGATCTGGACCAAACTCACTCAAAAACTGGCGACAGAGGCCACAGGGATAACATCTATAGTCAGTGGCACAGGCCACTGCACAAGCAACAAAATCCCGAGCGCCTTCACTCACGGCCTTGACCATGGCCGTGCGTTCAGCACAAATACCGCTACCAATATAGTTGTTCTCGACATTGCAGCCGCTAAAAATACGTCCATCCCTCGTCAAAATAGCCGCCCCCACATGGTAATTAGAGTAGGGCGCATAGGCTCTTGTGGCGGCATCCACTGCCACATCCAAGAGCTTTTGATAGTCGATTTGTTTATTCATCTAAAAAGGTTGATTAAGTCCAGCCAATTGCTCACTATTACTGGCCCTGACATTGGCTGCTGGTTGAGCCTTTGGTACGGCGACGGCAGCACTTATGGCTTCTAACTCTTGCATACGAGCGTGAAACTGCTCAGCACCGTAATTACGAGGCAAACTGGCCTGCGGAGAGACTACTACGCCAAAAGCCGAAAGACCAGCAAGAGAGCGTCGCTCCACCTCTCTATCGCCACAAGCCCTGGCCAGTTGCAGGGCAGAGCGATATTCAGCCATGGCACCATTGACGTCGCCGATGCGCTTGAGTATACCCGCCAATACTAGATGTGCGCCGCGGTCCTGAGGATTGTCGCCGAGATGCTCCCGTAAAAGTGTGAGAGCCAGACCTGTATTGCCGCTAGCCAATAGTCGCTTGGCCTTAGCCAGTCTGTATCCATCAGCCAGAGCCATAGATTGAGCACTGGGAGGTGGCAAAGTCTGACCTATATATGTAACTGTAATTTGACTGACATCAAAACTATTGGCCGGCTCAGTCAAACTGATAGAGGCATGGGGTGAGAAGCGGTAAACCTCTACTGGATGAGCACAATCATCAAAATAGCGGCGCTCTGGTTGACCGAGAAAGCCGCGTACTTGCTTGAGATCAAAGCCTGACTTACGCATATGGCAAATCAGTTCGCGGTGCTGACAAGCCACAGGCGGCGCACCGCTGGCAGTGGCAGCAAAAACATTACTCTCTTGCAGACTAAAACTCGTGCCTGGTTGCTCCACTTTTGACCAGTGCAAGACCTTCTGACCAAGGCAATAGCGCCCACGATCATCGGCACCACCAAGCATCCTTTTGAGATAATCACTTTGCAATAATTCAGGCCGGGCACTGACCTCCAGCATGAGCGGCAATACGCTACCACCGGTGGTGCGCAAAATGCTATGCGGCACTTGAGGTAGCGCTTTTACTGGCGCATTAAAATTGGTGTTTTTGGGAGGGTCGGCAAGAGCTGATGCCAAAACCGGCAAAGTTTGTGTGGAGCCAGTTAAGACAGCGCTCAAAACTGACAACGCCAGTGCTGATTTGGCAAAAGGTTTTTGAATTGTCGTAAGGATTTTCATGATCCAACCGTCAGTTAGCATTAAAGGGCTGCAAACGCACTGGACACCTGGTCTTAACTCAGACCTTAACGCCCGATAATTATACACAGGTACTCAAGATATATCCAGCTCCGTCAGTTAGCGCGCGCTAGCGCATTGTCTTAGTGCTTGATTCAGAGACTAAAAGCTCTTAATTAACTAGTACTTGAGTCAATAAGCTATTTACACACGACTTTCATTTCATATAGGGCTTAGGAGTAACCATTTCCCTTTTTGAAATAAAAGAGCCCCCAACACCCTTCCAAGACCTCTGGTACAACAACAACAAAAGCGATCTAGCGGCAATACGTGCCCGGTTACAGCTCGCTCCAGTGTCTGGCTCTTCATAACAAAAACCCGCCGCAAGCTCCTGTGACTTCGGCGTCAACATCATGTGAGGTATTACATATGGCTCAAAAGCTCAATCTCAAGTGTTTTGCAGAGCAGCGCGACCTGATCACTCCCAACGGCAAGTTGGCTGTGCTCTGTGTCGACATGGACGGCACCACCATCGAATGTCAGCCCTACTTCGACGAGGCTTTCGATGAGTTCGCCATCCTGATGGGATTGCTCGGTGTCCCCGAACTCGAATCCCAGAACGCTCTCAAGCGTATCTATTACGGCAGCATGCCGCACCGCGGTTTCGAACGCCATCGCTTCCCCGAAGCTCTGGTCGAGACCTACCGGGATCTGCGCGACAAGTTCAACTTGACCCAGGTCACGCCCGAACAGGAAGACAAGTTCTTCTCCCTGCTCAAGGGCATCGGCTCAGCACCGTTCTTCCGCAAGCCCAAGCTTTTCGCCGACTGTGTCCAGGTGCTCACCCAGGCACATGAACGGTTCTTGCTTGTGGCTGTCACCGTCGGCGACTACGAAGCCCAGCTCTTCAAGATTCGCCAGAGCGGTCTGGAGAAGCTCTTCGACGACCGCATCATCACCCTGGAGGAGGGCAAGGACAAGCTCGTTGCCCAGCTCATCAAGGACTACAACATCGACCCCGAGTACTCTGCCTTCATCGGCAACAGCATTCGCTCCGATGGTGTCTGCCTCAACGTGATGAACTTCATCCACGTGCCCTTCGAGACCTCCCTGTCCAAGGACGGCGACAAGCTGCCCGAGAACACCGGCTTCAGCACGTACAAGGTGAAGAACTGGCGCGACGCGCAGGAGAATGCCATCAATCGCCTGATTCGTCAGCGCGACATGGCTCTCTCCGGTCTGATCGCTCCTGATGGTCGCAGCGGCGTCTGTGGTTCGCATGTGCGCAAGCCGCGCGCTACCACTCGCAAGAAGACCACTGCCTGATCCAGGCAGCTTGCGGCAAAAGCAGTGGCGGTCCAAAAGACTGCCACTGCTACGAAATTTTCTCCGGCTATTCTGTCCTCACGGACATCTGTGCTCGCATTTGAGCACAATTGCAAGGAGTAACAACAGATGATGCACCCCTACAAGGTCTTCCTCTTCTTCCTCTTCGCCACTGCCATCACCGCCCTCTTTGGCGTCGGTGTCGCGCTCCCCACGGGAGACCTGGCAATGTCGATGCTTTCGCTCGGCGTCACCTCGGTGGTCACCGCCCTTTGTGCACTGGCTGGCGGCATGGGCGTGACCATTTCCACCCGCGCCACTTTCAGCCTGATGCAGACCGGTCGTCTGATTCAGTGGCCTGCTTTCATGCTTTCGGCATGGGCTGGGCTCTCGATTTCGTCCTTCATCCTGGGCGCCGCTCTGACTGTCACCAGTGGCTTTTTGGCCTCTGCCGTGATTTTCGGTCTGGCCTTTGGCTGGGGCTATTTCCGCAAGGAAATCCCCTGGAAGGGTCGCACCTGGCTGCCGGCCAAGATGCCCAAGCGCTAAGCGCTAAATAAAAGAGGCTCAAAAGAGCCCGCAACATAAACTCTCAGGGTCACTTTCTCACAAGGAAAGTGACCCTTCTTCTTCCCTTTTGTTTTTTGCAACTAACTACTACTATCCATAGTATCCAATATTGATACTCAACCTTGTCCTTCAGGCATTGCACATTTGCTGGCAGGATTGGCTGCACTATCAATCTTTTTGGAGCGATTTGCATCAGTTTTATTGGGACGGTAAGAGCGGATCTGCAGATAGTCCTGTCAAATCCACACTGGTGAGCATTTTTAGCAACCGGGTCAAATTGGGCTGCGCTAGGGAGATTTGGTTAGCAACGACACAGTCACTAGCTTTGATATTGCCCCTGGGTGCCCTTCTTTGCTAGTTCTAGGCGTTCACATGCCAATTTCAATCTCAATAACTATCCAGGAGTCTTATTACTTCCAAGCAATCTAATCACATCACAGTTTGATAGTCGCAGTAGCAATCTAAATGCTCTTCTTCCGCTTCTTCAGGCAGACGCAACTGGCTGCACAAATAGCTCTTGCTCAAGTTTGCCCGACCGATTCAACTACCTTTTAGGAATTATCCATGAACGAATTCATCTCAATAAAACTGGCTCACTTCGCTTTAACGATTGCCCACAACCTCCGCACCACAGCGCCATCACGAAACTTTATCCTCAAATATTTTGGTCACAATCGTGCTTACTCAGAGAGGCTCATTGACCAGGTGCGCTTTATTCTCACTGCCCCGGGTCATCTTTCAGAAGTCCTGCGTGTCAGCCTCAAAGGCGTTACCTTTGATGGCGGTGCACCAGTAGGAGAGGCCCAAAAAGTAGTCGAACTAGCTGAAAGTATGGGATTCAATGTCACTTTTCCAGTCACCCTTGGATCTACCCGCGAGATGTCGGTCATAAGATCTGCCAATGTCGTCACCAATCTCAGCGAATTCACTAAATTTGGTGGCGTTACCGATTTGCAGTTTGCCCATGATGCCCTGGTCCTCAGTCATGACATTTATTTTGGCAAATGCTTTGATCTTGTCAAAATGCTCAATGCGGTCCCTCAAGACTGGCAAATTTTCGAGATGTTCAAGGCAGATCTCGGAATTACCGACCTGAAGGAACTGGAAGACCTGGTGCACGCAATTCTGGCCCGGTGTGAAACAAGAAGTACACCACTATTAAGAGTCAAATTGCAGGATAGCGACTTTATTACCGCCCATGCCACAGTCGAACAATCCAAACTAACAGGCATGGCGCTAGAAATAGCCAATTTGATCAGGGCACTTGGTCTTGAGCACAGACAATCCTGCTTTAATAACGGCAAGTTTACACGTGAGACTTGGGGTCGCAGTGACGAGTTGTATGACCATCCAGCAGTGCCACAACCTGGCTACGAAGAATGGATCGAACTACAAGCCTTTTGATCTTTAGGCTTACTTAGTTTTGGTTGGACCTGGCGGGAGCTGTAAGCTCGGTCAGGTCTAACACCAAAAGATGCTAAAACAGCTAAGTCTCAACTGCTTTTTTTGCTTTTTTGCGCTTTTTGACCTTTAATGCGCCAATCTCAAGCAACAAACTACCGCTCTAACTCTCGCTCTTTGACTCTGCATCCAGAGATAGCATCTAGTACGGTGCGTCTTTTATCTTCTTTGCCAACAAGGATGTGCATGGCAGCCAGTGTGGCAAAACATGTCAGTCCAGTGAGCGCCAGTACTGCCGTGGACGGTGCATCGAGCACAGCACCATACTGCAATCTAACGTGATAAAAATAAGCATAAACGGCAATTAAAACCATTGCTGGAGTGAGACCAGTAAAGGTTTTGAGCACCATCGCTTCAGAGCGCACGATTTGCTTATTGAGGTCTTCTACATAGAGACCCAGCAAAAGTTTGCCTGGAGTTGCCTGCACCTGAGATGCTTCAAAAGCAGCCTGATAACCTAGGATCGATACGAGAGTGACGATAGGCATACCCCAGTAAAAGAAGTTTAGAGTGAGATAGGCCAGATGGGGAACCCCCGAGACTGAATGAGCTACAGCAAAATAGACGAGAAACTCGCAAATTATGAGCGCCGACAAAATTGCAATATCAATTGTCTTTGCCATAAGTCTTTTAGCTAAATAGTTCTTTTGAGCCAGTTTTTCCAGCTCTTCACGACTCAGACCACCGCTGGCATTGAGCGCTGCCAGACGCACATCACGTGCACTCTGAGCAGCACCACCATCAAAATAATTGCCACAGTTGTCACACGATAAACGCACATCGGTAGAGACTGAGCCACAGTGCGGACAGATTAGCTTTGTCTTGCGCTCATGAGCTTCAATGGCAGCGATTTTTTCGGCAAGCAATGGATCAAATTCGCCAGTGACAGGGTTGCCAGGAGCACTCTTAATAGCCTCAATGGGCGTGTCGGCAGTGCGCTTCATGACAGTGGCATAAGAGCGCTCAGGATCAAGGGTAAGACGCCTGAGATTGCCACTCACAGCATTAGGGCGAGCGTTTTGATTACTAGCATAAGCGGCCGCACCAAAGGCGGCGCTGTTGTCAGCGTTCTTATTCATTGTCTTTAAACCATTTGGTCAGAAAGAAACTTTCTTTCTAGTAGTCAGGATATTAGCGCCATTAAATAAATACACGCCTGGAATTTAACATCCTTTAACAAAATGGTCAAATTCTATATCGACTGGATAAACACACCAGACAGGGAAGCACGAACACTAAAGCAGAATTTAGCTCTTTACAGCCATCTTAGCCATAAAGGCATCGATTTCATCGCGGTGAGGCAGGGCTGGGATTGCACCAGCTTTGGTGCAGGTAATTGCCCCGATAGCGTTTGCTGCCTGGATGATTTCAAAGAGTTTGGTTTGCTCCAGAGCAAGTAGGGCTTCCCGCTTATCAGCTTTGCCTTTAATCAAAGGCAAAAGACCAGCGATAACACCACTGTTAAAGCCATCACCAGCGCCAGTTGCTTCCACTAATTCCACTTGGAATCCAGGCACTTGTTTACCGCCATGCTTGGTAACAAAGTAGGCCCCACGGCTGTCCAGAGTAATAATCAAGAGTGGCACATTGTGCTCTTCTCTCAATTTTTCGGCAGCTGATGTATCTCTTGAGCCTGTCAAAAATTCCAATTCGTCTTCGTTAATTTTGACCACATCAGCCCAGGAAAGGGTATTGAGGATGGTTTTGCGGCAGGTTTCTTTGGAGGGCCAGAGACTGATGCGCACATTAGGGTCATAAGAGACAAGCATTTTGTTAGCACGAGCCATTTCCACCGCTTTTTTGGTGGACTCTTGAGCGGGGCTCTCGATGAGCGAAATAGAACCAAAGTGCAAAACAGAAGCAGAAGCAAACAGATGTTGTTTTAAGTCATTAGGCTGTAACTTGCTATCAGCGCAAGCAATACGGCTAAACTCTGCCAACTTGCGGTCACCAGAAGAAGTAGTGACTACATATGCCATGCGGGTTTGAGCACTGGGATCAAGCACGCTGGCTTCCACGTTGATACCTTCTTCTTCGAGCAAAGAGCGCAACCAGCGACCAAAAGCATCATCCGATGTACGTCCAATAAATCCAGTTGCTACACCCTGACGAGCAAGCCCTACTGCTGTATTAGCAGGAGCGCCGCCAGCTGCCTTGGTAAATTGCTGAGCGCTATCAAGCTCAGCTCCGACCGTTGTGCAGACCCAATCCACAAGGATTTCACCAAGACAAAGTACATCGGTCATTGAATTTTCTCCAAATAATTGCGCAGAAAGCTTGAGATGAATCCTTAGGCGGGCAATGCAAAATACCTATTGCACTATCCCTGGGAGTCATGCCCGGAGGTAGCAATAGATATCTGCTGGATTATAAAGTCTAGCGAGCTTTGCGTAGGTGGCTTAGAAGCTCTCGTTAAAGGATGTAAACCCAGCAGAGAGAGTGTCTGAGCGGTAATCCTCACCATAGCCTCGCAAATTGTTAAGCAAGCCATTTCTAATCTCAAGCCGGCATTAACTTGCCTTGGCAACCACCACAGGTCTAGGTTGTCATTATCTTCAACTTCCCCCAAAAGCAAAAACAAACAACACAAAAACCAACCGCAGTACCCATTCTCTTTAACCGCGCTGTCTCAGGTTCGCGCCGCGAGCCCTATCGTCAGCCCAACCCAAGCTAAAAGGAAACCCATCATGCGCATGGCACAGTATTACGGTCTCAATTCCCGAGCCAAGAAGCTCGTCCACAAGAAGGTCATGATCCGCGAAGTCGGCACGATGCATCTGCCCGATGGCAGCCGCGTCAAGTTCGACCGTCGCCGCCCCATCCCCGCAGCCAAAAAGCAGGTGATCGGCGACATCAAGACCTACAACCCCCAGATTCCCCTGGCCCAGCTCTTCCGCTACACCCTCCCGGGTGGTGTGGTGTACGAGGAGTACATCCAGGAAGTGCTTCACTCCGGCGGCCCCTGCTACTTCCTGGCATTGCGCTCGCCTGACGGCACTCCGCTTGCGTCCTCGCTCTGGTCCAACGACGAGATGTACGAGCACGCCGGCTGATTGACCTGAACTGCTGTGGTCCTCCTTCGGGAGGACCATGGCAAGTTCTTTTTTTTGTATTACTTATTATCTTTTATAGTATTAACCATTGGAACCGCAAAGGGCTTTCAAGAATCTATAATCCAAATACTAGCCACAAATATGGATCAGGCTTTTACGTTAAAATGATGACCGAAACATTTTTATTTGTCTGAGTCCACAATATAGATATTGGAGCAAGCACTGTGAATCGCAAAAGAATCAACGCAGCAATTAAGTCCTGGACTACCTTGACGGCAGTCAGCCTGGCAATTGGCTCTTTTGCCAACAGCGCCCTTGCTCAATCGCAGGCAACAAGCCAGGCTAGTAGTCAGGCATCAGGTCAGTCATCCAGCCAAGCCACCCAAAGGTCTTCGACTCAGGCTGGCACTCGTAGCGCCTCACAGGCATCGGGCAAACCCTCTAGCAATGCTCAGAGCCAGTCTTCATCTCAGGCTTCGAGCCAGTCCTCTCAATCTCGCATACCTGCCGGAGGCGCCCAGACGACTACCACCGGAGGCACCACAACCACCCCAAAGTCCGCATCAGCTACCCAAACGGTAGACCTGGTAGCGCTGGCAGGACCCACACAAATAACTCACACCGGTAACAAGTGGACCAATACTCCCAGCATAGTCTCACTCAAAGCCGGTCAAGACGTTTTGCCTCTAACCATGACTTTTACCAACGGCAATGAAGGCCGCAGCAAAATGACTGGTATCCGCATTTTTGTTAACGGTCGCAAAATCATGAGCGAAGCTGACTTCCGTGGCAAAGATACTGTTAGTCTCAAAATGGACGATGTACTCTCCGCTGGCGATACCCAAATGGAAGTGCAGACCTATGGTAAGGATGGCAGCAATCTCACCTGGGTTTTGACCACACCAAAAATCAAAGTATCCGACATCAAACCGGATAGTGTTGCACCAGGCGACAAAGTCACAATCAACGGCAAAAACCTGCCCAAGACTCTTTCCGCCTATGCTGTCACAATCGGCTCCAAGTCCGGCACCATCACTGGTGCTACAGACAAAGCTGTTACCTTCACTGTGCCTCAGGGTGTTGAAGGCGGCAAGCAGGTAGTCACTCTCTACATTGCTGGTGTCAAATGCGACCCACTGAGCATCAAAATCAAAGTCAGTCCTGAGCTTTCTGGCACCAATATGGTTGCCTGCCCAGCCCAGAGCCCACTTACAATTTCCGGTACAGGCTTCTCCACAAAACAGGGCGACAACGTCGTTACTTTTAACGGTGTCAACGCTTCTGTTATCCGCGCGACAGCCACCTCACTAGAGGTCATGGTGCCAGATCTGCCATTTCCTCAAGACGGTGTCGAGATTAAGGTCAAGTCTGCTGGCGTTGATGCCAAAAACACAATCAAGCAAGACCTCTCTATTCGCGTAATTCCCAAAGGCGAGTCTCTGGGACCAAACGGACCAAACTACTGATAGACAATCAATAACTCAAGGACCGGTACTTAGCTTTGCTAGGTGCCGGTTTTGCTGTTTAGTGCCAGTCAGCGCTCTGGCAGCAGCAAAGCAACCGGCATCAGCCCCGTCCAGCATCACATCACAGGCTAGGCGGCTCAAGGCCATGCTGTAACCCAGGCCGTGACCATTACAGCCAGCCAGATAGTGCAGCACCTTTTGCTGAGGCAAAGCTCCCACTAGAGGTAAGCCATCAGCAGTTGCGGCCATCACACCAGACCAGCGGTGCTGTATCTGGGCTCCGGCGGCCTCGCCAAAATGCTCTTTAAAATAGTGCTCCAGGACACCTTGCAGGGGTCTGGTCACTACATCTTCAAAGCCCACTTCATCATCTATAAAATGCTGCCGGGAGCCGCCGATGAGCATGCGCAAACAGGGCAGCTGTCTAAAGTATTCAAAGCCATAGTTGGCATAGCAAAGCTTGTCCACCAGCCGCTTTTTGAGAGGAGCGGTAGCCATCATTTGGCCACGCACCGGTTTGATAAAGTCACTGAGCAGTGGCTCCAACTGAGCTGTATAGGCATTTGTAGCCATAAGTACATGCGGCACGTTAATTTGATAGTTAGTCGTGCTCACAGCGGCTGACCCGTTGTTTATCTCTATAGATGCAATAGCCTGGTTTTGCAAGATCTCGCAATCACTGGCGGCTAAAAGGGCTCGGACAAATTTGACTGGATTGACGCCAAAGTCACCTGGATTATGGATAGCGCCATAAAAGCCCCTGTCTAATGGATCTTCGCTGCATAGGCTTAATTCAAAGCCGTCTTCTTGCATAGCTTTAGCAGAGCGCGAGAGATCTTCCAGTTCTTCCAGTGATGACGCCAGTATGTAAGAGCCGCAAGGATCGTATTCGATATCGATAGCACGGCTCTCGATAAAGTCTCTAATCAACTTCTGGCTTTGTTCACCCATTTGATAAATCAGCCTAGCTGTGTCTCTGCCGTATTTTTGGATGCAGGTATCGTAATAAGTATGGATACCACGCAGGACAAAGCCACCATTGCGCCCAGATGCGCCACTGGCAATATGACCACTCTCGATTAAGACCACTTTGAGCGGGCGGGTACTTTTGCCGTTACGCTCGGCAATATACTGAGCAGCACTGGCCCCCATAACGCCACCACCAATGATGGCAACATCAAACTCCAATGTTTGCTTGGTACTGCTTTCCCCAGAATTTTCAGCCATCCATAGAGATACAGTCATTAAATGCTCCAGCTTATTAAGCAGTTATCAATAGCACCTAGAGCCAAACAAATCGTTTAGGATCTACTAGTAGATTTTGCCCAAAACAAACAAATTATGACTTTATCCGAACTTAAAAGAACCCTGGAAGAACTAGAAGAGCGCCTGACGAAAGTCGGCGAATATCTTTGACCGGGATAGCTTTGAAAAAGAACTGCACGCCTTAACAGAAGAGACACTTGAGCCTGACTTTTGGAACGACCAGAAGCACAGTCAAAAGGTAACCCAGCGCATGAGCAGGATCAAAAGCATCCTTGATATGCGTCAGTCCTGGGACGATCAAATCAGCGACAGTCGAGTGCTTTTAGAAGTAGCGCTGGAAGAACAGGCCGAGTCCGAGGCCCCCGCCATTGAACAGAGCTTCAAAGCTCTTGACGCCCAGCTTACCAAATACGAAATCACCCGTTTGTTAAGCGGCGAGTATGACGATAGCTCCGCTATCGTTAGCATTAGCGCAGGGGCCGGGGGGACAGACGCGCAGGACTGGGCAGAAATGCTCCTGCGTATGTACACAAGATGGTGTGACCGGCGCGAGTACAAGCTCGAAATGTTAGATCTCTCCCCCGGGGAAGAAGCCGGTCTTAAGGGAGCTACTTTTAGAGTAGACGGTCCTTTTGCCTATGGCTACCTCAGCTGCGAAAAGGGCGTGCATCGCCTGGTACGCAAGTCTCCATTTAAGTCTGGCAATGACAGCAGACAGACAAGCTTTGCCGCCATCGATGTTTCACCGATGATGGATGACATCGATAACCTCGTAGAAATTCGGGACGATGATATCGAGGTGGACACAATGCGCTCCGGTGGAGCCGGTGGTCAGAACGTCAACAAAGTAGAGTCAGCTGTGCGTATCCTGCATAAACCGACCGGTATCGCAGTCAAATGTCAGCAAGAACGCAGTCAGCTGCAAAACAAGGCCTTAGCCATGGAGCTTTTGCGCTCCAAGCTTTTTGCTATTAAGCAACAGGAGCGCGAAGACGAACTATCCAAGATCAAGGGTGAAAGCGTACAGGCCACTTTTGGTAATGCCATACGCTCATATGTACTCGATGATCGCATGGTCAAAGACAACCGCACCAAAGTAGAAACACCCAGAGTTGAGGCCGTTCTTGATGGCGACCTCGATGAATTTATCGAGTCCTATTTAAGGTTTAAAGCAGCACCTCGATAAGCCCTGTGGGGCATACCTGTTTTAGCCAGTGTTATATACCATACCTATATAACTGGTTGTTTACAAAGACGGTTTTACCCATGACAACCTCCTCGCTCACCTGCGCTATCGGCCCCCATAACGCATTAACGAAACAAAATCCGCAAAACAGCCACCATTAGCGGCTTTTCACCGTCAAAGCATCACCCTGAGTATACCCCAAAAATATCCCACTCCAGGGGTTAACCCCAGACCACTTGTCAACGTTACAATTGCCCAGCCTGCGGTTATTACGCAGACCAATGACAACCTCTTTTTAGCGCCGTTTCAAAGAGCGATTAGCCTTTTCTTTAGCTTTCCAAGAACCCCTATATATGAGTCCAGAGAAATGTTTTGAGCGGCTCTCCGCGTCTGATACGTTGAGCATATTCACTGGTATTCCCATCTCATCTCTTAGGTCCTCAAAAAAACCCCAATTCTCCGCAACGGCAACCATCAGACAAGCAAACAGCCAACCCTCATGCAGGTCCGGAATTGCCACACCCAGTGAATCTCTAGTAACGCCCAACCAAACCAGGTTAGCGCGAACGAGGATCAGGCTTTAACGAACCGCCGTTGCCGGATTAAGAGATGACCGTTGTACCTAAAACTTCCTGTTCCATCTCGCTAACTACGCTAATGACGACAGCTCCGGCTGCTCTGATCATGCGTTGTGGCGATTCGGCTGCTTTGAACTCGGCTGAGGTCAACACCTCGTGCCTGTCTCGGAGCCTTGTTCTAACCGAGCAGCTCACGCTGCTTCAACTTCCTATCTAAGGAGGCAAATTTATGTCATCTACTGGCCAAGAGCTCACCGAATTGCTCGGGCTCAAGTCCAACGTAGTCGAGACGATCACCTACCGGGAGTTTCTCCTTCGTCTGAAGGAACACCCGGAAATGGCCGACTCGGCTGCTGCGACTCTGGTCCGCGCAATCGAATCCAAGGGTGAGGTGAAAATCGAAAACTCGCCGCCGGAACTCCGTCCCTATCTGAAGATGCTCCAGCGGGAGAACATCCCCACCTGGAATGCATTCAAGCACGTCCGTGGTTCGCAGCGCACTGTCGCTCGCATCCTGGACGACCTTCGCGCTGCTGCCGGCAACGGCTATCAGCTGCGTCTGGCGCTTCTTCTGAAGGGTGGACCCGGCTCCGGCAAGTCTCACCTCACAAACGCCTTCAAGGAAGCCCTCGAAGGTGAAATCGTTTATGCCGTGGACAACTGCCCCGTCCACGAAAATCCCATCAACCTGCTCAATCTTCTCAAGCCGGAACAGATCGATAAGATCGCCGAGTCTCTGAAGATCACGGACAAGGATCGGGATCAGGAGTACAAAGCCGCTGTCAGGGCAGCTCGTGGCAGCCACGAACACAAGCCTGTGCGCAAGCCGTCTTTGCGCAATCTCCTCGCCATCGCCGGTCAGCCCTGCCAGCATTGCTGGAACGCTGTCATGAAGGCGTCGGAAGGTGAAGAAGCCAACCTCTCCGAGGTCAAGGTCACGGCACTCCGTCTCTCCAGTCGCAGCTTCGGCATCGCCACCTGGAGCAAGAACTGCACCCTCGCCGCCACGCTCGAACAGGGCAGCCGCGGCATTGTCGACATGCCCGAACTCTTCGGTTCGGCGGCCGGCAACAGTAAGGATGGCGGGAACACGGTTGACGCCGATGAACTCGACATTCTCCTGGAGGCCACCAACGACCGGCAGATTCCTGCTGGCTGCGGTGAAGTGTGTGGCGATAAGGGAGACCGCAAGGGCTTTCTGCCGCTGGACGCTGTGCTGTTCGGACAGACCAACGACGGTTCGTACGAGCGCTTCATCAAGGAGCAGGCCGACCCCGACAAGTTCACTCGTCGGCTGGCCATCTTCAATGTGCCGTACATCACGTCGGTGTCGGAAGAGGAATACGCCTATCGCGCCGAAATCGCGAAAATGCGTGACCAGCCTCACTTCGACCCCATGGTGCTGAAGATCACGGCCTTGCTTGCGGTCATCAGCCGCATGACCAAGGACAACACCGAGGTCGACATCATCAAGCGTGCCCGCATGTACGATGGCGAACAGCTTGCGGTCGAACGCAAGACGCCGCCGGTCACTGCCGCTGCCTCCACCTCGGCCAACGCTGCCAACCCGTTTGGCAACTACGGTACCAAGGGTGGTGCGACGAGCACACAGCCGGCCGCCAAGAAGGTGACCAACTACTGGCAGGTCGGTGACTTCTGGGCCACCGCCAGCAAGGACGAAGGCATGCACGGGCTCAACATGCCCGACATGCTCAAGATCATCTCCGAGGCTGTGTCGCTGGTGTTGACCAACGCCAATGGCACCGACAAGCCCTGCATCAGCACTCTCGAGATGCTGCGCTTCCTGCGCGGCAAGATCGCCGAGATGTCCGCCAAGCCCGGTCTGACTCCCAAGCAGATCGAGGTCCTCAACAACTGCAAGGAGTACCTCAAGGGCCCCGAGTCCATGCAGTCCAAGCCTGGTCTGCTGGAGGAGGAGTATCGCCGTGTGCTGAAGCGTCAGCTCATGAGCGTCGTCTCTCCCGACTTCGACACGCGCGCAAGCACGCTGTTCGAGCGGTACCGCACCCATGCCAACGCGTGGGCTGGCGGCCAGAAGGAGACGTTCGAGGAAGTCATGCAGGCAGGCAAGCTCGAGAAGCGCCGCGTCAAGACCAACTTCGACGGCATCCTCGAGGACCTTGAGACCCAGATGGGCATCAAGGATGACAGTGAGCGGGAAACCTTCCGTCGCTCTGTCGAAGGTCACATCCTTTCTATCACCCGCCGTGCTCGCGCTCTCGTCGAGAACGATGGTGATGAGGACGATGACGTATCAACGGATGAGAACAACGGAGCCCAGATCAACTGGCGCACGTTGCCCAAGCTGGCTGAAGGCATCGCCAAGAAACTCAATGACGAGGCGGCCAAGAAGCTGGAACGCATCCTGAAAAGCGAAATCGAGCTCACTGATGAGGACAAAGAGATGCGTCGTGACGCACTCAAGAAGTTCTCCGAACTCGGTTACACCGAGCGCTGCGCCCGTGTAGCGCTCATGTACTTCAACGACTATCAGCTCTACAAGAGCTAAACCTGAGGAAATTCATCATGGAAACCAACACCTCTTCCAAGTTCTCTTTCAAGACCTGGCTCGCTGCTAAGGGCAAGGTCGTTAGCGAAACCGAGTCCGCCAAAGCCCGCCTGATGCGCCTCGTGCTGCAGAAGGGCGAGAACGACGCGGCCACGATTCGCGCTCGTCGCATCTACGGCAACGACTCGCTCGTCTCCTTCGACGCCTTCAAGAACTTCTACGGCGTCGACCGCGCGGTCTACACCATCGTCAACTCCTACATGCTGCCCGCCACCATGGGTGGTGAGACCGACAAGCAGGCCATGGTCTTGATCGGGCCTCCGGGCGCCGGCAAGTCCGACCTGGTCACCAGCATCAAGGCGCTCTACCGCCAGGCTGCACCGATCCCGTACCTGAAGCACAGCCGCAACCACGACAACCCGCTGAGCCTGTTCTACATGGTTCAGTTCGTCGCGGAAAAGGCCGCTGACGCCGAAGACCTGGTCGACGACGCTTTCGCCAAGCGCGTCCAGGCCGTCAAGGTCGAGATCCTCACCGAGTGCGGTATCGACTCCCTGCTCGACTTCGACGCCGCCGGCGTCTCGGGCATCGAAGCGCTGGCCGCTCTCGACTCCGACGCGATGGTCAAGGCCATCGTCGCTGGTCTGGGTCTGCCCCGCTCCACTGCTTCCGCGGTCGGTAACCCCGAGCCGCTGGTGCAGGCTGCGGTGATGGGCCTCTACGGCTTCAAGAAGGCGATCAAGATCGCCGACTACCCGATCGAATACATGCGTTTCACCGACGACTACACGGGTTCGAACGGCATCGTCGACGTGGCGGAAGTTCAGCCGCTCAACTTCGACATCGGCGAGTGGATCGGCTCCGAGAACATCGGCCAGCTCGGTCAGTTCGCTGAAGGTGACCCGCGTTCGGTCAACCTCAACGGCGCCTTCAACAAGGGCAACCGCGGTCTGGTGATCCTCACCGAGGGTCTCAAGAACCCGCCGGAAGCTCAGCGCGTGTTGCTCGAGGCCCTGCAGGGTCGTCGCGTCAAGCTGCCGGCTCCGCTGGCTGGCTCGGTCTTCTTCGATGGCTTGATCATCATCCACTCCAACGAGGGTGAGTACGACAAGTTCATCAAGGTCCGCGAGAACGAGCCGTACGCCGACCGCTTCTTCCGCATCTGGTTCCCCTACCCGCTCGAGATGTCGCAGAACCGTCGCGTCATCGAGAAGTTCTGGAAGAGCTCCGAGTTCGCCAAGCCGGTGGACAAGGGCGGCGTGCACGTCGACCCCGACGTGTTCGACTACCTGGCTCGCCTCGAGGTGCTCACCCGCATCTCCGACGACCCGTCGGTGTCCCGCAACACCAAGGCCGATGCCTACGATGGTCGCGAACAGCGGGCTCGTGGCATGGGCACCAAGGTGTCCACGATGGACCTGCGCGAGCGGGCTTCCATCCGCGAAGGCCTCGATGGTCAGTCGCCCCGTGAGACCAACAAGGTGATGCAGCTGGTCGCCGCCAACGTGCGCGGCCGCGGCAACACGGTCACCACGGCTCTGATGCGCGACGCGCTGCGCGAGTGGTACAAGGGCACCGTCACCGACGAGAAGAAGCTGGCCACGCTGCTGGGCTTCCTCCGTATGGACCTGGACGAAGTCCGTCGTCGCACCCTGTCCCAGTGGGTCCTGGCCTCCATGGTCGAGGGCTTCAAGGACGAGTGCCAGTCGTCCTGGGACAAGTACCTGGACAACATCACTGCCTGGTCGACCAACCAGTCGGTGAAGAGCGCCAGCGGCTACTCCAAGTCGCAGCCCGGCGGCGATGAAGCGTTCATGCGCGAAATCGAGTCGGATCCGGATTGGGGCGTGACCTCGGCCGAAGCGCCGAAGTTCCGCGCTGAGATCCTGGCCGCTGTGAACCAGTGGATCCGCGACAACAACAAGACGAAGGGCGTCAGCTACACCTGCCACACGGCGGTGCAGAAGTGCCTGGAGCGGTACGTCCTGAAGAAGGTCCGTACCGGTGCCCGTCTGTTCTCGTCCTCGAGCGCCCGCTCGAACGAGGATCGCGCCAAGATCAACGCCGCCAAGGATCGCCTGGTCAACCAGTACGGGTTCTCCGACTGGTCGGCTGACGAGCTGCTGCGTGAGGCGGAGGAAAACTCCGACTTCTTGGTCGAGAAGTAAGGCATAGCCTGGGGTTCTAGATTCAGTTCTTAGAGCCTGGGCCAGTCTGTGGAGCCGGCAACTTTCCCCTTAAAAGGAAGGCTGCCGGCTTCCTACTTTCAGGCGGATAGTCAGGGTTAGCTCTGGCTCTCCTATATCTAGGTCCTGTTTTTACAACATCTATCTACGGATTAACCTCCAGGAGGCAGTGTCTATGTCAACCAAGAAAAGTACTGAAAAGCCTGGAGTGACCACGAGTCGCTTCAGCTTCGTTGCTCCGGGTGAAGATAACCTTATCCCGATTCTTGCCGCAGGCGGCAAGAGCTCCATTTCGCCTCCGGGTCAGGGCGGTGACAAAACCGAACGTGACCGGCAGCGCTACAAGGAGCGTCAGAAGGGTAAGCTCAAGAAGAAGATGGGCGACATCATCGGTGATAACCCCATCATCACCCGTCCCGGCAAGATCAACGTGCCGGTAGATCCCGAACAGGAGCCGATCTGGCGTCCGGGCCGTGATGGTTCGGGTCAGGGCGGTCCCGGCAAGGGCAAGCCTGGGAGCGATCCCGGCGAGTACGTCGAGATGGACTTCGAAGAGTTCATCGAGATGTTTTTCGAATCCATCGGCCTGCCGAACATGCTCAAGAAGATGTTCGCTCAGACCATGGTCAAGACCTTCAAGCGTCGTGGTCTCACCAACCACGGTCCGCGCTCGCGCATCAACAAGCGTGCCACTGCTGTCGCCCGGCTTCGTCGTGCGGCTGCGGCTCGCAACGTGCGCCCCGAGGAGTTCGTCGAGAACTTCGAGGAGAAGTGTCAGGCGGCTTTCGTCAGCTACGTGTTCTGGTCGTACATGCAGTCCGGCAAGGGTGGAGCCCCGCTCTTTCCCCAACCGGCGTATGACGTCACCGATACCACGGGCAGTGTCGACGCCTTCCTGGCCGAAATCGAAGGTGCCATCGAGTCCGATTTGATCGCGGACGAAGACATCCCGGCCTTCCGTCAGGAAGTGTTCGAGGCTGTCCGGGACTACCTGAGCGAAGTGCAGGGCTCTGAAGTGGCGCCGTTCACGGTCCACGACAACCTGCGCATGCGTATCGCTGCCTACGTCTTTGGCAAAGAGCGCAACGGCGAAGGCATCCCCAATGTCATGGAAGTGCCGTTCCACAAGAACGACCTGCGCTTCAACCGCATCGAAGAAAAGGATGACCCGGACTCCAAGGCCTGGGTTGCCCTCGTACTGGACCGCTCCGGGTCCATGAGCGGTGATCCGATCATCATCGCCAAGGCGTACTTCTTCATCTGCGTCTTGTTCCTCAAGACGAAGTACAAGGAAGTGGCGATCTCCATGATCAGCCACGACGCCCAGGAATACCTGTGGAAGACGGAAGAAGAGTTCTTCAAGATTGGTGCCGGCGGTGGTACCGTGGCCGTTCCCGCATGGGAGCTGGTCTTCAACATCGCCGAGTATGGGGCTCGCTCCAAGACCACCAATGTTTCTGCTGGACCCTATCCGGCAGCGGCATGGAACCGCTACATGTTCCACGCCACGGACGGCGATCTCTTCGACGGAGAAGAGGCGATTCGGGACTGGTTCACCAAGATCATCCGGGCGCCTTTCAACTACGTCGGCTATCTGGAGGTCGGCACTTCGTGGAGCGGACGGAGCGGCTACAGCCTTGGCGGTCAGGCCTTGAAGGGTCTGCCCAACGACGTGAAGGCGCACCTTGGTATGGCGAAAGCCAGCCAGCTCGCTGATGTACCTGAAGCATTCAAGCAGATCCTGGATAAGGATCGGCAGCAAGGAGTATAACTATGAGCGCAAATCTCGCAAACCCGCACTACACCTATCAGCGCGACATGGAGCTGCTGATGATGTGGGATAAGAGGATGGCGGCCGCTGCTGCACGCATCGGTCTCACCTATTACCCCATCGACTACAAGCTCACCACCGACGCGCAGGTGACTCAGGTGCTCCCGTACGTTGGCATGCCCAACGACTACGTGCACTGGAGCAAGGGCAAGGAAGCGGAGAAGAACCGCAATCAGGGTTACGGCGGCCACATCTATGAGATGGTGCTGAACACGAACCCGTCGATTGAGTACCTCTCCACGACCAACACCCTGCCCATGCAGTTGCACGTGATGGCCCACGCGACCTACGGTCACGTGGTCTTCTTCAAGAACAACAAGTACTTCGGCGAAACCATGCCGGAGTCAATCATCGCTCGGCTGGCTCAGGCGCGCACCAAGATCGATGCTCTGGTCGCTCATCCCGACTGGGGCTGGGAAGGCTACGAGTACTACATGGACGCCCTCCACGCGCTGGAGAACCATGTGGGCTGGTTGCCGACCATCAAGGATCAGCGCACCGACCGGCAACTGCGCGATGAGCTCAAGCAAGAGCTGGCCAACCTGCGGCGCCGCGTCCTCTCCGAGGGCGAAGTGTCGCAGTCACTCAAGGTCCAGCTGGAGCGCCAGGCTGCGCAAATCGAGCAGACGCTCAAGCGCTACCCGATTCAGCCGCAGGCTGACTTGCTCGGCTTCCTCATGGACCCCGAGAACACGCCGCACCTGCCCGACGAAGCTCGGATGCTGGTGTCCATCGTGCGTGACCGCTCGCTCTACTTCCAGCCGCAAGGCCGGACCAAGTTCATGAACGAAGGCTTTGCCAGCCGGTGGCAGCGGGAACTCCTGCTGCAGCCGGAAGTGGCCATCCCGCTGGAGTATCGCTTCGACCTGGCTCAGTCCTGGAACATGCACTACCAGGTGGCGGTGAACAACTACTTCGACCCCTACGCCATGGGGCTGAACATCTGGGACTACATCGATCGCACCTACGGCTACGACGAAAAGGATGCCGATGGCAATGTGATCATGGACACAGTCAAGGCCAAGGAGCTGATCAAAGACGCCGATGGCAACTACGTCGAAGGACGCAAGTACATCACGTCTCAGGTCGTGCGCCGCAACCGCGACAAGATGTTCCACGTCCTGGAGAACTACGACGACAACCGCTTCGTCACGGAGTTCATGAACGAGGAGCTCTTCGAGTACCTCAATCTGCAGACTCTGGACTGGGTCAAGCGCGTCATCGTGATGATCAACAAGACCCTGATCAAGAGCGGCTGGAATCGCAAGCACGTCTTCAACAACCCGCTGCCCCTGTCCCTCGAGGACATGATGGCGGTGATTCAGACCTGGTCCCAGGTCCAGGAGACGAGCGAAGCGTACCACGAGGAGCTGGGCACGCCCCTGTTCCCTGTGCCGGCGCAGACGCTGCAGCAGATGGCCACGGTCATCCAGATCGTCGCAGCGTTCGACCAGAACAAGCACAAGGCTCGCCGCATGCTGGCCATGCGTACTGCCTACCATTCTGTGCCGAACATCACGGTGCAGGACACGGGCAAGTACACCGACGGCGTCTGGACTCTCAAGCATGAGTTCGACCCCAACTTCGGTCCTCTGATGCAGTCGGAAGCGCGCACCACCCTGCGCTACTTCCGTCGTCTGTGTGGCAACGCCGTCCGTCTTCTGACGATGGAACCGCCCGTGGACAGCCGAGGCCGGCCGACTGGTCCGCCGCGTCCGTTTGAGTACTTCACCGAGGACGGCGATATCGTCAAGGAGCGCTGGCTCTAAACGATAACCTCTGTGCGCCAACCGGGGCAGGCTACATGTGCTTGCAGCAATGCGAGCACATCGCCTGCTCCGGCTTGTTTTAACAGGGCAATCGCCCCTCGACTAACTCTACAGGAGTCTATTCTATGAAAATCACAGATAAGGTCCTCCAGCGGACAATCGACCTGGCACTTGTCGCCAAGCCCGCAGCCAATGCGGTTTTTGGTGGCGATGCCGACTGGTCGCGCCCGGTCTGCTACGAGGTCACCAACAGTTCCGAAACCTTCGTGCGCATGCCGCATGGCCAGTACGCAGTACGGGTCATCTCGCGTCATGCCGTCGACCTGCTTGTCCACGTGGACGGGCAGCTGCGTAAGCGTGTGTCGCTGCCCAAGGGCATCAACTACGTCGACACCGACGGCGATGGACAGCCGCTCTTCTTCCTGTCAAAGGGAGAGACGGCCAAGTTCGTCCCGCAAAACGACCAGGATGCTACCGATGGTGCTCCCATCGTTGCCGCCGAACAGGGCCAACTTGGTCTTGCCGACGACAACGTGCAGGTGCCGCTGGTTCCGCCTTCCGGTCATGGGCTGGTCTTCGTCGTGGCCCGCTTCACGCCTGAGCTGACCCCCGGTCTCAAGCCGCCGGCTCAGGAATACGAAGCGACGTTCCAGATGAACGCACCGCAGGACCACGACGAGCTTCTGGCTTCGTCCAACCTGCTCCACATGGTGCCGCCGGACACGCTCATCAACCTGGACGACGAACTCAGCTTCGAGCCCTCGCAGAAGCATCGTCCGTCCTTCGTGTGCACCTGCACGGGCTGCCGTCATGGCGGCTCCATGCGCAACTTTTAAGGGGGGACATCAACATGGCTCTCTGCACAACTTGTCAGGGTAAGCACACCCTCAACGTTCCGGGCAAATGCGTCAGCTGCAGCTCACTGACCACCCACTTCGCCTACGCTCTGTGCGACGCTTGCAGCGCCAAGCAGGACGAGTGCGAGTGGTGTCAGACGCCGCTTTCGGCTGGCGCCAATTCGCCCCTCGCCGCCACCGCCACCGGTGTGTTCTTCGTCACCTGCCGTGACGTCCACGCCGGTCAGACCTTCAAGCTCCGCATCGGCGAAGAAATTCACGTGATCCTTCCCGAGGACCAGTACAGCTGGAAAGAGTGGGACGTCAAGCCTCCGCTCAACCGCTCGATGTTCCGACTGAAGAGTCGCGGCGGCTTCGTTCCCGACCCGGGCAATTCGCAATACGGCACGCGTGAAATCGTGTTCGAGGTGCTGGCCAACGGCACTGCGGACATCGAAATCTACGAAGTGCAGCGCACCTGGTCCTGGGGCTGGAGCGGCGGTCAACAGACTTCGCAACCGGTGCCCGGTGGCAAGGTCTGGAAGGCGACATACGACGTCAAGTAAATGACGCGTCAGCAGTAATCTCTGAAGAGCCGTTGAGGATACCAATCCTCCTCGGCTCTTCTTTTTTTTCCGCATCTATTCATGCATATAGTTGTCGAGAGATGGTTTACCTTGTTTTCGGCTCCTTTTCTACCTTTAACAACCTGAGGGGGTCGTAAAAGTCGGGTCTGTTTTTCAAGAAA
>Ga0075163_10000467_pt1 | contig 51900 bp, 90 predicted proteins | sample JI1023141ADNA_FD_71478 | JGI IMG/M metagenome (GOLD analysis project Ga0075163, IMG submission 71478) | Wastewater effluent complex algal communities from Wisconsin, to seasonally profile nutrient transformation and Carbon sequestration -... | ecosystem: Engineered > WWTP > Effluent > Algae...
GTCGCCCTTAGGGTTCTGCAGGACGTAAGACCGGCATCGCGGGAACACGTCCGACGCCCACATCCCCCGGCCCGAACACAACCGTAACCTTTCCCTCGCAGTCACGTCCCTCCAGACGGCCGTCAACCAGAAACCATCCGGACTCGGGGCAGGACGGCTTTTCCAATCGCACGCCCTCCCCGGCCAGCGATCCCGACGGTGCCACCGACGGGCAGTCCTGCATCAGTCGCCAGTTCATGTCATACGACTCGTCCAGCATCCGGCGCAGTTCATCCCGCTCCCACTTGTACTGTTGCGCATCGTAGACGGACGCGATGAAGAACAACGCGACCAGCCCAACCAACCCGGCTCGTTTGTGAGGCGTCACGAAACCTTCTTTCGCTTGATCCGCATGGCGATAGCCGACTTGCGGGCATATTCCTCTTCCGTGATGTACAGGTGCGCCTGGTTCAAGGCGCGGCGGATGTAGTCCGACAGCGTGTACCGGGGCTTGGCCGCGACGGCGCCCTCACCGACCTCCCGCCGCACGACGTTCAGCACGATCAAATCTTGCAACAACCGGATGACCGTCGCCGAGGGATACCGGGTCACCATCTCCAGTTCCCGCGCCGACATGTAGTGATTACGGGTTGGGCACGCCCGGTACATCAGTCGGACCATGTCCTCCAGTCGCTGGGGGATGGTGTCCAACATCGTCTTCTTCATCAGCCGGTAGTCGTCCATGTTGACTTCGGTGCGCCCGGCCACCATAGCCAACGACTGCCCCAACTTCGCCATCTGGACGCCCAGACGTGACCCGACCTCGGCCGAGGGCCGCGACGTCATGACGTCGTGGCGGAACTGATCGCGGGAGACCGTCCCCCGCATGCGGGCACCGAACCGCGCCAGATTGATGATCAGCTTCATGATCTCTTCTGGGATGGTGGGCACCACGTCGGTCTTGACCGTTTGGGTCAGGAACGCGTTGACGACGTCCGCGAGCTCGGCCCGCATGGACGTCTCGCGATTGATATTGGTAATGGCTCGCCGGATGATGTCTTCCTCGGCAACGTGGTCGAGGTTATCGCCGAGCGTGAATTTGAGGAACCGTTCTCCCAAGGCAGCGTGGTTGGAGCCAAGGTCATAAATGCGTGGTGTAACTGCTCCAAGAATCGTAAAGCGCGAGTCGTACTTGCGCTGAATGCCATTGCCGAATACCTTCCCACAGTGGCCATCGTACGCATCGCGCAGGATGGCAAAGATTTCTTCCTTGTCGGCATCACGCATGCCGATGATCGCGGTGAAGTCTTTGATGACCAGGACCTTGCCGTCCAGCTGTGGGATCAACGACGGGTCTTCGTTGCTCTTGAAGTTCGCCCCCGAAATCAGGGAGTGCGGCGTCAGCGATGACGTCATCATGACGTGGGCCACCGTCGACAGCGAATTCAGGTGTTCGGTCTTGGACCCGCCGGGCGGCGCCACCAGGAAGACCCAGATGGGCGACCCGTCGATTTGCTGGGAGACCACACACGCCAGCATTATACGCAGAGCGTCTGTGTTGTCCAGGAACAACCACTTCCGGAACGTCTCCTCTACCTTCTCCAGCGACGGAGCCTTGAACGTGGACACGCGGCTGGCCCCGGGAGGCGGCAACGTGTTTGCCTCACCCTTGCGGGAGGCGGGCGGCGGGGCCACGGGCGGCTTGGCATTCTTCATGCCCTTGGCCACCGTCACCGGCTCGAACCGCCCCATCAAGGTGCGGACCAGTGTATTGATGCGAAGGATGTTCGACGAGTTGGCCTTGACCTCGTCGCGGACATCCCACCCGTCTGGGGTGTCATCAGGCCACGTCAGCCCTGAGACGTTCGTCGCCGTGTTGGCGCACCGTTCGGCGCACAACTGCAGTCCCTCGCGCCCGGCCTTGTCGTGGTCGTACATGGCGAACACCCGCTTGTTCCGCAGGTACGTTGCCCACTCAGGCTTGAACGTGGCCGCACCCGGCACGCCGACAACCGCCCCGGCTTTGTTGGCGGTCTTCAGCACCCAGGCCCAGGCCACGGCATCCCATTCGCCTTCGCACACGAAGACGATGCCTGTGTTGTCCTCCTTCAACCGATGGGCGCCGAACAGGTTCGTTTTGGCGCCCGTGGTCGACCGCATCTTCCGACCGGGGGTGTAGAACCGGATATCGGTCACCAGTCCATCAGGGCCCGACGCAGGCACCGTGTACTCGGACCCATTCCATCCGATGCTCCATCCCTCGAACGCGATAGGGTCGACGCCCCGGTCGGCGGCCAATTTCTTCAGCAGCACGGGCGTCATCGCCGCCGCGTACTGCAAGGCCATCTCTGAGAGGAATTGCGGGATGTTCCCCGACTTGCCCGTGTTCTTGGAGTCCCACAGGCCGGTGGTCTTGTTGACGTAGAACTTCTTGCTCTTGCCGGTGAACGGGCACGTCCCGTAGGCCTGATCGTCGGTGAACCCTTCGAACTGAACCCCGTGTGCCTCGAACAGCGGAAGCGGATTACCGGATGCCATTACTTCTTACCTGCCGGCAGATGAATGACGCCATTGAAGGGCCACCGACACTGGGGGCACTCCTCCATGTAGTCAGGGTTGTCGTGGGGTTTGACGCACGGCACCTTGCATGCCGGGCAGTCCGGTCCATACAGCGACCGTCGGTGTGCATCCGCACAATCCCCGATGACGTGCAGTTGGTCGCGCATCACATCTAGTAGAGTAGTCACATCACCCCCGTTGTGCCACGTCTGTGATCCGTTTGAGCTCTGTTTCGGCCGCCAACCTAAGCCGCCGTTCTTCTTCGATCTCGTCGCGGAGCAGCCCGATCTGGCTCTGGCTCGCGCTCAGCGTCGCGTAGATCAAGAGCAACTCGCGTGCGGGCAAATTGGGCTTGCGCCCCGGCATAGGATTCCGTATACGGGCAATCCTGCATATGTCGTTCCAGATCACGGAAGTATCGAGCGCCCTCCGAGCCACGCGGCACGCCACCTTTCACCCAATCGGGAATGTCCACGTCCGTGGTGTGGGACCATCGCTTCTTGGCGGTCTTGATGCCAATCGGCAGCGGTACCGGCAACCCGGCCAGGGCGGAATCCATCTGCATCGTGTAGATGATCTCGTACATCAGGCGCCGTGAATGGACGGTGTACGGTACCTCGACCATGAACTCGTCGTGGATGGAGTTGATCATGCGGCACCGGGGGTCGAGGATCTCCCAGCGCGTCTGCAACATCCAGTCCAGCCGGATGGTGGCATTCTTCAGGATGTCCGCCGCGGCACCCTGGATCAGATAGTTCACGACCTTGTAGGCCCAGTCCGGGCCCAGGACGTAGCGCCGGCCGAAGATGTTGAACGCCTCGCCGGTACGCTTGGCGTCCTTGGCCATGCGCTTCATGAACGCGGTGGCCTGGGCGAACTCCTCATCGAACGACTCGATGAACTCCTTCGCTTCGTCGAACGGCATCTGGAGCAGCTTGGTCATGCGGCCCGGCTTCTCCCGTGAACCAACACCACCACCATACAGCTTGCCGAACATGATCAGCTTGGCCAGCTTCCGGTAATACTTGCTCCGCTCTTCGTAGTCCGGTCGCGAGGTAAACGTTTTTGACGCGACTCCGCTGTGGAAATCGTGTCCAGACAAGAGCAGGCCCTTCATGTTCGGTTCCCCGGAGAGGAACGCGAAGAGCCACACTTCCACCTGCGAGTAGTCGGGTAGATACCAGATGCATCCGGGTCGCGGGCCGAAGCATTCTCTCGGTCGGCTCGGGATGTCGGCCTTGCGCAAACCAGTAGTCGCAGAGGCGACCTGCTGCAGATTCGGGTCGGAGCACGTCATACGCCCAGTCACGGCCCCGGTCTGGTTGTAGTTCGGGTGCAGGACGAACACCCACTCGTCCTTTTCCCATTCGACCTTCTCCTGGGGCGACAGGGTGAGGCGCCGGTTGTACTCGGCGAGATTTTCTTCGGTCTGGTACACCGGCCCCTCGGGATACCAGAACTTCTCGTAAATGTTCAGGAACGAACTGATGCTCTGCTTGGCCGCCCGCCATTCCAAGATGGCCTTGGCCATCTCGTCTTTGTACGTGTCGGTCAGTTCGTCTTTGCCGCCCCATTCGGCCAACTGGTCCTTGCCCAACGACCTATGCTTCTTCAACGCCTCCCAATCGGGTTCCTCGCCCATGGCGCGGGCGAGCTCGATTTTCTCGTGACCTTTCTTAGTGTACGCCGGTTCCAGGCCACGTTCATCGTAGAAGATGCGGCACAGCTGCTTGGGCGACCGGAAGTTCACGCCCTCGGCCCCGTTGGCATCGGCCCATCGGCGCATGCGGGCGGCGTAAGCGTTGTACCACTTCACCAGCTTCGCCGCATGCACGGGGTCGACCCGCGTACCCCGGTCTTCCATCCGACGGAGAGCCCGGAACAACTGCATCTCTCGGGCGTACGTGACAGCCCCTCTCTGGTCGCGCATCAGGCGCTCGAACCACAGCAGGAACATCAGCATCGTGCGCCGGACGTCGCCGACGGCGTACTCCTCGCACATCTCCTCCGGACCAAGCCAGTAGTCGGCCTTGGCCGGTTTGCTGCCCGCGAACACGACGTGGTCGCCGCGCTCGACCTCTTTCTTGCCCCCGGCAATCAAAAACCCTTGTGCCTTGGCGGCACGGCGGGCCATGTTGACGGCCGCCTCGAGGATCTTTTCGTCGTCATCCGGGTAGTCCAAGTATTTCTTGGCCAACGGTTTCAAGCCGTACATCAGCTCGTCGCCGCCCGTGATGACGTGCGCCAGAATCATCGTGTCGTGGATATCGCCCAGAATAGGCGCCCCGACCATCCGATCCATCCGCATGTCATAGCCGATGTTGTGGCCGACCTTGATGAACTCTTCGCTGGCGTGCAGCGCGACGATGTGGTCCCAGTCTTCGTCGTTTTCGATCAGCGGCTTGCGCGTGTACGGGTCTACGGTGTATCGGACGTAGGCCGTGCGGCCGGTGGCGTCACAGTACGCGAAGGCGAACGGTCGGGCGGGGACGTAGCCCCAGTAGCTGACGGGGCCGTACGGAACGAGTCCAGTACCCTCTGTGTCGTGGGCCACGACGCGGGACTCGAATCCAAAGTACTTCTGAATCTCAGCAGCCACAGGAACAGCGCGCCGCGTTCGCACGGCGGGCGCTCGGCCGTCGCCCACGGGGCGAACAAGACGTTTCGTGGCAGATTCGAGATGTGTACGACGCACCCGCACGCGCATGCCTGACCCTCGACCTTGAGAATGCCTGCGATGATGTCATCCCGATAGACGGGCACCGACAGAATGTACAGCATGGCGATGTAGTTCGCCGCATCATGCATCCGGGAGTCCAGACCCTCGGACCCTGGATTCTGGCCCTCGGTCCAGCCCCGGATAACTGTCCAGTGCTTGCGGAGGAACACGCGCAACACGACCTCGGGGGCGTAGCCCTCTTCGCAGGCGGCGGCGAACACGTCGCGCAGGACGGCGGCGTCCGGATTGTAGTCGATGTTCTTGGGGCGCATCACGCCCACGCAATCAGCGAAGAACTGTCCAACCAGTCCGGTGAAGGTGCCGGGTGTCAATGGCCACCCCCCATGATGGGCGGGGCCGCGCGCAGGGCGCTGAGCATCGTCACCAGATGACCGGCCTTCTCCAGCTTGGGTATCAGGTCGGCCAACATGCGAGACACGGCCCGGTGAAAGTCTTCCAGCGGCATGATGGCCAACTGCTCATGCTTGACCGTCTCGCCTGACCGGACATGCAGCAACGCGGTGATGGCCCGGATCTTGGCGGATGGTTCGGCCATGGCCCGGATCTCTTCGACCCACAACGCCTCCTGCAGGGTCACGGGGCGGGACTCGCCGACGTCCATGGTGTCGGGGTCCGGGGGCACGGGCGGGTCCGCTGGAGGGCCCTGCAGGCCCCGCAACAATTCGGCGAACGATGACGGCATGTCTGACATAGGTGTCCTCCGTGACAGGAAATGCGGGGGAAGGCATCGCGCCCGCCCCCGCATGGTCCTACACCCGGCCGGGGCCGGGCAGTGCTACTTGGTCTTCTTCTTGGTCGTCGGCGCCGGGGTCACCGGGGCGGCCGGCTTTTTCACGCCCTTCGGCTTGGCCGGAGGCGGTTCGGGCTCGTCGGGGACATCGGCCAGAAGCGAGACGGCCGAGGCGGGCACCGTGAAGATCTTGCCCGCGTCATCGCGGATCTTGACGGTCTCGGCGGCGGGGTCCATCTTGTGGACGACGCCCTGGCGCGTGCCCTTGGCCGTCTCGGCCTCGACTCGCATGCCGATCTCGAGTTCGGCCGTGTCGTCCTCGTCGGCCTCCTCCTCGTCTTCCTCTTCTTCCTCGTCCTCGTCCTCGTCCTCGGATTCCTCTTCCTCGGACTCCTCGTCGGCCTCCTCGGTCTCGTCCTCGTCCTCGGCCTCGGCCTCGGCGGATTCCTCCTCGGCGTCCTCGTCGCCGTCCTCCTCCTCGGCGTCCTCGTCGCCCTCGTCGCTGGAGATGACCTTGTCGAGGAAGACGTTCTGGTACTCGCCCTTGGTCTTGATGGTGATCTTGCAGAGCGGCTTTTCGGCCGTGATGGCTTCGCAGATGCTCTCGATGTCGGCGATGTTCTCGGGGATCTCGTACCCGAAGGAACCGATCAGCTTGGCGGCGTGGAAGAGGTTCTCGTCCGTCTGGAGGTTCTGGAACAGCGGCTTGGTCTGGCCCTCGTAGTCGCCGTCCACGAACTTGAACATCACCATGATGTAGGGGCCCTTGGTGTTGACGCCGGGCTCCATCTTCTGGACGCGAGCGAGGTACTTGCCGTCGTCGAACTCCTGGTAGGCGCCGCCCTTGCTGGTGGCGGCCTTCTCACGCGCGGAGTCCCAGTTGGCGCCGGACTTCTTGAGAGCCTTCTGGAAATCGGTCTGGGGTGCTGCGGTCTTCTTGGCCACGACTACTCCTGGTGGATCAAGGCGGATTCACTACGCATGCTGCCGGCCGCCAACCGGTCAACCTGCTTGCCCTCGGCAAGGGCAAAGATGATTTGCCATGGAGTCGGGAACGTGCCGCGTGTCCCGACCAATTCAGGGAAGTCCAGGGCCAACCGTGCGATGGCCAGCCCCGTCTTTCGTGCCCGTTTCCTCGCGTCGCCTTGCCCGCCAGCTTGGTACCGCGACTTCCGAAACGGTGCGTCCATTGCAACGCGGAATTGACTACGGGTCAAACCTTTTTTCGCAATGGCCCAAAACGCCAGGTGCCGGTCATCCAGTCCATACGCGTCAGCCGGGTAGGCGTAGTCTGCGTACATCGACGCGGCGTAGACTTGGAAGATCATGGCGACCTGCGGGTAGGACCGATACCCGGCATGCACCTCCATTTCTCCGATGCGGTGGCGGTCGAAGTGCGCCGCCGTGCCGTGCATCCCTGCAACGATGCAGGGCTGTTCCCGCCACGACGAGGCGACCCCAACCAAGGTCTGGAGCGCCGTGTACGAGTACGACGCGTTATCGTCCGTGACGACGATCCAGAAGCGGTCCATCCGGCCGCCAGGAATGGCGTCCAACGCGGCCTGTCGCAAGTGCTCACGGCAGACCGCAATAGACCCCTCGGGGTTGTCGTACGTCACCAGTCGGACTGACGGCGCGACCGTGCGAAGCATCGTCCGGTACTCGGCGGCTTCGTGAGTGGCCACGCCGATGAAGGTGGACCGGTCGTTCAGGAACGGTTGCGTGTGCAGCGTCTTGGCCAAGAGCGCGGGCCGCCCCGAGGACGGGATGCACACCGCCATGGACTTTTGCCACAGCTGTGGGCGGTCCTCGGACGGATGGTCGACCGGCCGCGACCCGACGCGCTTGACGCTGACCTTCATCGCGTGGACCGTTCCCGAATTTTCCGAGCGTGCTCGGCTTCCTGTTCCAAACTGGCCCGCGCGACCTTGGCGATCTCGGTCAATTCGCGGAGCAGCAACGCCAACTCGATCTTCCAGTCACGGGGATTGGTCGATGTCGCCATCACGCCTTCGCTTTCTTCTTGACGCCCATCTTCTTCACGGCCTTCGGGGCCGCGACGGCGGGCGGCGGCTCGTCGACGTCGTCGGGGACCGGCAACGTGTTGTCGAAGGCCGCCATCAGGTTCTTGAACCCCACTTCAGGCGCGTTCCCCATGGGGACCGACCGCACATACCGGACGCCGTCCGGTGCCCTGAAGTGTTCTTGTAGGCGGTGGCCCGCCGCGATGTGATCGTCTCCCTGGAGCAGCAACACGCGCTCCTCGCCGTCGTAGTCGTAGTACATCCAGATATCGACCATGGCCTCGACCAAGTCGCGGGCCATGCCCGACATGGTCGGCTGGATGCGGTCGTACTTCGTGCCGTCCCTCTTCTGGACCTCCTTCTCCGTGGCATGGGAGATCAGCACGACGCCCATCGGCAACGCCATCAGGCGCGTGATGTAGTCGGACAACTCCTTGCGGAGCGCCGCCCATCCCTTGCCCCACGCTTCCTCGGACGGGTGATCCCACCCCTCGATCTTGCCGACGTGCGCGAAGCACAGCTGGTACAGCATGTCGACCGTATCGACGACGACGGTGCGGAACTTGCCGGGGTTCTTCTCCAGCGCCCGCAACGCGTCCTTGGCCGTCTTCCACGTGGTGACAGGCGTCTGGTAGATGCGGAGCGCCCGGCCGCCCGGCTCCGTCATCAGGAAGTAGGCGCCAGGGAACATCGACGCCAAGGTGGTCTTGCCGATCTTCTTCGCGCCGTACAGCAGGATGCTGTAATCCTGCAACGAATCGGACGGCTCCGACAGGTCAGTCGGTAGGGCGAACGCCGGGGCGTCGTCGGCTTTGGCCTTGGGGGCCTTGGCCAACACGTCGCCGGCTTTCTTCGGGGGCATGCGCTTCACTTTCGCCATTGTACTCCTCGTCACTTCGTTGATGGTCGTCACCGTATCCCGCGAGGCTGTCCAGGTCAGCCCCGTGGTGCTTCTCCAACACCCCCAGGAACCAGGCGTTCAGGGGGTGGACCCGCCGCACGGTCACCGAGTCCTCGGCTTGGGGGCGTCGGGATGTTCATGAGGATACGTCCCATTGGTTGAGATCCACTTCACCGGCCCGCCGTCCAACGACGACTGGGCCAGGACCCAGAACGGCATCTGCTCACGGCGATGCTGGCGCGGCGTCAGCACGGGGTCTTCCTGCTCGAACGTGGGCTGGTACTTCATGTCCGGGGGCCACGAGTCCAGTCCGGCGAACGCGGCGCGGCCCTGCCGGTCGGAGTGTGACCCCAGGTACTTGCCGATGAGGGGCGGGCACTTCATCAGGATCTCGCGGTACATCAGCTGCGCGACGCAGTTGATTTCCCAGTCCATGATGAACTCCATCCGGTTGGCCAGGAAGTCGCGCAACGAAATGAAGTTGTAAATCCCGTGGATGTACGTCTGCGTGCCGATGGGCAGCAGCCGCCGCGCGTCCTGCCACGGAATGCCCGCGTCGACCAGCGCGGCATAGATGCGCTTACCTTCACGGAGGTGATGTTCGATGACTTCCGTCAGCCCATAACGGTCGTAGGGAATGACCTTGTCGAAGGACTCGACCAGCGCGTCGATAGGGTGGTGGTCGACGATGCACGTCCACTCGAACGTGGGATCGGCATCCAACTGTTCGCGGAACCACTGTGTCTTGGCATCGATTCGGTCCTTGCCGCGCAGGCGGTCCCACGGCGCCGCGCCGTACTCTGGCAGCGCAGGGCCGCAAGCGCGGCGAATCGTTTCCGGCATAGTCCAGTCCCGATGACGCCAGTCGTTGTCCCGGCCCCCGTGCTGCATGAACGCGGCGAACCGAGCACGCACCATCTCATGAGTCATGGCGCGAGTTACTCCGTCGATGGTGAACCAGAACGTGATGCCCTCCAATACTTGCTGGAGTGTGCGCCCGCCGAAGCACGCGTCGAGGTACACTTCGACATCGTGGTCGACGTCAATTTCTGGGTGGTCCAACGCCTCCTGAATCCGCGACGGCGCCCCGCCCCAGTTCGACTGGAGGTAGTCGAACATCGCGGAGTAGTAGTCGCGAGGCCCCCAGGTGTCCAGCGTCACGGAAATGGACTCGGGGCCATTCGTGATCTTGAAGTCGGGGGTCTCCCCCCGGTGGTCGGCGTGCGGGCGGTGGCCCGCGTCAGCGTAGTCAGGCATGGGTGCTATCCGATCAGGTGCAGGCAGTTCAACGCATCTTCCAGGTCGGCGACGGGTACGCGCCCGACCGTCTGTGTCAGCGAGGTCGTCCCTCCGTTCAACACATGGAAGACAGGAATGCCCAGGCTGACGTATTCCTGGACATACTTCGGGTCATCGTCGATCGCGAAGATCTGCGACGGCATCGGCGACAGCCGTTCGACGAGGACGGTTTTCTTTGACGGGCCGTGCCAGACGTGGTCGTACGGTAGGCCGTGTCGGTTCAGACTGGCAATCGTGTCCATCATCAGGTTCGGGTAGCGGTCAATCGGCCGCGACGTGACAACGATGATGACGTATCCCAACCCGCGAAGCGCCTGCATAAATTCCTTGGCGTACGGCATCAAAGGCAAGTGCGCCTTCGCGCCGCTGGTCCGGTACGTGTGCTTGTACGCCTCGAACACCGACACCGGAATGCCTGTCGACTCGGCGCTGATCCACTTGCGTTCGCCGATCAGGCGAATCAGAGTCAGCCGTACGTCGTCGCCCAGGGGCTGCAGGTACAGGAAGTTGCCGAAGTGATCAATGTAGTCAAAGATGACGTTGTCCAGGTCGACGATGGCCACCTTGGCCCGCAAGTTGCCCCGCGCGTAGTCGGACACCCACTCTTCGACATATCGCTGCTCGCACACGGCCGACTTGGCCCAGTACAAGCGCTGGAGCGCTTCTGGCGTGACATCAAACAGGTTGCACAGCGTTACGAAGTACTTGAAGATGTCCGTGAGTTCTTCATGGCTATGCGCCATGTTCGGGCGGTGCCGGGTGTCCTTCCGATGCTTCTTCCACGCCACGGTCTGGAGCAACTCATGGATCTCAGACTGCATCAACAGGGCAATGTCCTTGACCTGCTCGGCTCGTTCCGCGTCCGTCTCGGGGTCGGGCCGAAACTTCCGATTGAACCCGTACTGGTCGTGCCAGATCTTTCCCCACTCGCTCATCGTCCCAGCCTCTTCCATGAGGGGGCGTCGGCCCATCCTTCGCGGTCGTACTTGAGGGAATCCATCCATTCCTGACTGAATGGCTTGTCGTCGCTGACGATCAGGCGCCAGAGGGCACGAAGTATCTTCATGATGTCTCCTAGAGAAGTGACGCGAACGTCCGGAGCTGGGCGTCGGTCATGTGCAGCAACTCGTCCGAGTCCCACCGACCATAGCGGCCGAAGCTGTGAATGGCCATCCCACGCAGGTGCAGCAACAGTTCGGCAGCTTGCGGCACGTCGTAGATGCGCCCCGGTACCAGCTTTTTCACGGGCAACTCGGTGTGCATCGGCGCCGAGGCGTACTCCCGATGGGTGGACCCGTCCAGATGCCGCGTCTCGCGATAGGCATTTCGCGTCGTCGAGTAATTTACCTGAAGCACGGTCCGGGCTTCGTGGTCGTCGGGCGCGACCGTGACGAAGATGGGGCGCGACCGGAACTCGATGTGCTCGAACTGATCGACCGCGTCGAACGGAAACATCTTCAGCAGCGCTGGCAGGGGGATGGTCGATACTAGGTGTGAGTACAAGTACGTGTCGCCGTTCGCCATGTGCAGCATGCGGGCGTCGGGGTCGATACGCTCAACTCTGGCGCGGTACATGATGCGGGTCGGCGCTGGGAACGACGTCGGCGCATACCCGTGCGACAGCGGCTGGAACTGCCGGGCGACGGCATCGGGCCGGGTCTGGACCTCGAATCCCTTGCCCACGCGTTCCTTGTACGCGCGAATGCCCTCGGGGGTGGGCGTCTCGCCGTCGATGGTGGTCAGGACCTGGAACTGGACACACGGGAGGTCCGCAACCGGCTCCCACCAGTAGATGGCACCGAACGTCTGCGGCCGAGGCGTGGCGACCGGGGGCGGCCCCCAATCCAGAATCAAGGCATCCGGCATGTATCGCTGGGCTACGCGCCCGACCATGCCCCCGCCGATGATGACGATCTCTTCAGTATAGTTCACGAAGTCCTCGAGTATCTCGAATAAGTCACCGGGCGGGCATCATCAGGTCGTGAGCGACGGTGTGCCTCGAGGACCGACCGCCTTGCCCATCCACTGCGTGTTTCCCCGCCCGGTGGAACACCATCATCCAACATGCCGGGCCCTGCGTCAACTGGTTTTTCGTACAGATGCCCGCACGACGGTCTCCGACAAAATCGCGGACTTTTTGCCAACCAAGTAGACTTTTTCCATGTCGCCGAAGCACGTTACATCGATAATTTGACTGCTGATATCGATGCGCCGCTCGATGTGTTCTTCGACGATGTCGGGCCACACCAACGGCCCGCCGCACGAGACGCAGTTCGATGTGCGCGACATCGCAGGCGTCGAGCAATACGCGCACGGCACCGGGACATGCGGCGTAGGAGTCTTCCAGTACATGGAGCTCATGACGCTTCCTCTCCCGTGGTCGCGGGCGGTGGGGTCAGGGCGGCCAATTCTCGACGCCCGTTGTCAGCAAACCTCCGCTCGATGTCCTCGGCGGACATCCGCTTGAAGTCGATGCCACACGCCGCGCACTGCAGTTCGCCATCGTCCAGATACAGGCCAGCCGCCGTGGCGTGGTGACGAAGGCACAGGAGCATCCGCAACCGCGCGTTCTCCGCCTCCAGCCCCTCGGCCCGCGTGCGGGCGGCGGTGAGGGCGGCTTCGGCCTGCATCACGAACTCCGTCTTGGCCGCCAGTTCGTCGCGGAGTGACACCATGGCCGCATCGACGGCAACCACTTCGGCGCGGCACGCCTCCTCGAATTCACGCTTGAACCGGCGCTCTTCTGAGAGCTTTGCCGTCAGGTGAATCGCCTGCGCCCGGTTGGCATCCCGCTCCCCCTCCAGCGCCTCGATGCGGGCGCTCGCCGAAGCAAGACGACCACCAAGACGGGCATATCCCTCATTGGCCGAACGTAGCTCAGCCTCCAGTTCACCGATGCGGGCCTGGGCGGTGGTGAGGGCGGACAGAAGGCGTCGCACGTCGTTTGCCTGCGCATCATCGGCGAAGGAACCGGCAAGCGAGCCAGTGCCATCGTCCACGGCGAGATCGCGCTGTAGCCGCTTGATGGCCTTGCCTACACGCGCCATCTGCGCCGCCGTCAGGGCGGGCGGGGTTGTTCTCATACGTCCCCCAATTCGCTGAACATTTTCGGCCGGATGTAGTACTGGTTCCGCATGCTGCCGTCGCACCAGTTTAGGAACTCGCACGTGCCGTACTTGTTTTCGCAGTGATTGTCGTTCGGGTAGTGGCCGCCCTCACCAATCCACCACAGCACGAAGTCGCGGAGCAAGTCATCCAGGTTCGCTCTACCGCGTTTCAGATCGTTGGCCTCCAGGTCCATGTTGATCCGCATGAAGTAGAAGTCGGGCCGATCATCGATGTCTTCACCGATGCGCTGCGCGAACTGCGCCAGGTTCTCGGACTGCTTCTGTCGCAGTTGCGGGCGTCGCACGATGTTGTAGATCACTGACGTCGGCGTTTTGCCGTACAGGATCTCGGCCGCCAGCAAGTAGATCATGACTTGCAGGTTGTACGGCAACATGGACATCAGGTTGCCCGGCTCGACACGGCCCTTGGTCTTGGTCTCGAACGACCCGACCCCGGACGCACGCTCGAACAACCCGTCGATCTTCCCGCGCAAGTACGTCTTGACCACGCGGGGCTGCCAGATACCGTTCACCGACACCGCAGGCAAGGTGATCGCCCACGGCAACTTGAACTCCTGCTCGGTCTCGAGCCACGTGAGCTCGCTGTCCCGTTCCCACCAGAACGAGAAATACCGGGGCAACACCTGCTGCGTCATCAGCATGGTGAGCTCTAGGTCCTGGGTCAACTCGGCATTCATCCGAGGGTTTTCCTTCTTGAACGTCTCCTCCAACGTGTCGAGCAGATGGCCCAACACGGGCCGGGGAATGACGCCCTCCCATTCGCCGTCGCGGACACCCTGGTAGGCGTGTTCCAGCGCGGCGTGGACGATGTTGCCGAAGACGATGGGGAAGCCCATGGACATCTTTGTGATGCCCTTCATGTAGTTGCGGGCCTTCCACCGGCAGTCGCGGAACGTCGACAGCAACGAGAACGTGATGCCGTCGCGTTCCAGAATGTAGAACGCCTCCTCAACCTGCGCCGTCGTAGCGGCCGTGGGTTTGCGTTTCGTAGGCACTGACTTGGGCACGGTAGTCGAGCTCCTGATCGTAGGCGGTATGCCAGGCTTCATCAAACGCGGTCCGGTCGGGCCGCAGCTTCCCTTGCTGAAACAGAATCGCGTCCACCGTCATGTCGCCAAGACAGATGTACGTCACGTCTCCGGTTCGCCAATCCCTGATGTGGACGACGGACCGCTGACGCGTGGCGTGCGTCGACAGGTCGGGCATCGGCGGCATCAGGTCGGCGTAGTCCTCGGCCGACCACGCCTCCCCCGCCGCAAACTTCACCCGTGCGACGGCGGCGGTCCCCCACTCGGCCGAGCGATGATACTCACGCTGGCGCTGGTACCACGGCGCGATCCATGTCACCGGACACCCCGCGTCCGAGCGACGTACTTCCAGAGCTCGGTCATCCGGCACGACTCGCACGTCACGCGCTCGGCCAATGCCGAACTGAATGCGATGGGCGTCTGCCCCGGACGTCCGCAAGCCACCGCATTCGTCGGCAGCCAGTAAAAATGCAGTATTCGTTCTTCTTCAGGCATGTATCACACCTTTCCCGTCAACGCCCACAGTCCGATGCCGACCGCATCCCACGCGTCAGCCTTGATGTCCAGCTGCTCGCATCGGGATTTCCCCAGTCGAGCGGTCACCCGACGAATGACAACGTCCTTGGGCAATTGGCCTTTCCAATCGCGCGGCGTCGCCAATGTCACGGCCCCCCAATCATGCCCCGCCAGGAATCCTACGAGCAACGTCAATTTTTGCAAGTCACCCGTTTTCCAGCCAAACGATCCTTTGGCCGAGCCTTCCTGGTAGTGAGGCATCTCGATGACGCAGTGGATGCGCGGCTCGGACGTGATGAACTTGTACCTGTTTCCCGGGAGCGTGTGATGTCCGGCTATCCCCTCCCCGATGGCATTCAGGATGGTGGACATACGGTCCCCCAGTGTACCAGACCTTCGGGGTTTGACGACGCCGACCTTGACGAGCTGGCCATCGAACCACAGCGCCCACCCGCACGAGTTCAAGCCAGGGTCAACCGACAGCAGCCACGGGTAGGCGTCGTCGTGCTCCGGCCAGTTCTTCCAGTGATACTCACTGTCGCGATTTAGCGTTGCCATACATCCTCTGGAATTGGGCGCCCCACTCGGACGCAAGGGCCATGTCGAAGGCCTGTTGGTTGTTCCACTTCTTCCGCAAGGCTTTGGACACGGCTTCGTCGATGGACCCCCGGCACACCAGATCGATGACGTGCGAGGCCGATGTCTTCATGCCGTGGATGATGCGGTCCTGCGACTGCGCCCGCACTTCCAAATCGTACTTGTTGGAAAAGTAGATCGCGGTCGACGCTCTCGAGAGGTTCAATCCATACAGCCCCGTGGCCAGCTGAATGAGGATGACGTTGAACTTCCCCTCCTTGAACGCCGTGCGGATCTTCACCCGGTCGACGCGGGGCGTCATTCCGGTAATCGCCCGCGCATCAATCCCGGCATCCTGCAGAACGCGTTGGACGTCGTACAGTTCCCGGTTGAACCGGAACCACACCACGGCCGGTTCGCCCCTTAAGTCCATCTGCAGGCGGTTCAACAATGCCTGATGTTTCCGGTCCGAGATCAGCCGGTACGTCGTCGTCGGCTCTCCGGTCTCCTCATCGACCGGCCCCGCTTCTGGGAGGTAGCCTCCGGCGATGCGGGCCAGCCACACGTCGCGCACCGTGGCCCACTGCGTCTGATGGTCGCCGACGCTGAAGTGTTTCATCACCGACTTCATCGCCTTTACCTGCTCTTCGGTGGGGTCGACCATCCATCGGTTCTGGAGCAGGGCGCCGCCGATCTTGGCCCGCTTGCGCGTCATGCGGAATGCTTCGCGGGCGACCTCGGTCTTGATCTCGGTGACGGTGGTCGCACGGGCGGCCCACTTCCATGCTTGGAATCCGACGGGCTGAAAGAACTTGCGCTCTCTCCACAGCCAGAAATTGTCGGACCCCATGAACTGCCCGTTGAGGAACACGAACTGACTGAAGTAGTCTTCGGGGCCTTCCGGATTGGGCAACCCCGTCAGGATAGCCCGGTACCGGACGCGGGCACCAAGCTTCGTGACCAGCTTTGTGGTCTTGGCTTTCGGGTTCCGGAGCTTGGTCGACTCGTCTGCGATGATGCCGTCCCACGTCGGCACGCGTTCGAGGAACGTGGCCTGCGATGCGCGGATGGCCTCGTAGTTGAACAGCACCCAGATACGCGATGACCCGGTGTAGCTGCGTATCTCTTCGACCAGGGACTCTCGGTCGGCGGGCTTCATCCCCGCCGCCATCAGGATGCGTGTCTCGCCTTCGTCCCGGAGCTCGTCGATCCAATCGTCCAGGACCTCGGTCGGACCGAGGACCAGGATCGTTCCGCCCTGGGGGAGCTTGTTTCGCATCCAGCGGATGGCCACGGGCGTCTTGCCGCAACGCATTTCCATGAACAGCGCGATGCGGTCGCGCGGCGCGGCGTAGGCCATCGCTTTTTCTTGATGAGGCCAGAACGTTTTCAACGGAGTATCTCCCTGAACAAACGGCCGGGGGACTTTCGTCCATCCCGGCCGTCGAGTGCCAACGCGTCACGGAGGACGCCGCCGCGCTAGCCCTTCTTGGTCTTGGTCGTGACCTTCGCCTTCGGCGCCTTCTCGGACTTCTCGGCCTTGGGCTCCTTGGGCGCCTTGCCACGCGCCGTGACCGGCTTGCCGTCCTCGCCGAAACGCGGCAGCGGCGTGTCGGGCTTCTCGTTGCCACGGGCGCCGGTGTTGTAGCCCGAGCGGATGCCCGCCACGTGCTTCTCGGTGTAGGCGATGGCGCTCGGGAACTCCACGCGCATGGCCTCGGCCAGCTGCGCGTCGGTGAGCTTGGCGCGGAAGTTCTTCCGCATCAACTCGTTCTGGAACGCCGCGATGGACAGGCCGGACGTCACGCCCACCATGCCGCGAGCACCGCGCGGACCCTCGGTCTTGCGCTCGCGCGGCGCGGCCGGCGTCTTGGCGGCCTTGGCCTCGACGGCGGGCGCAGCGGCCGGGGCGACCTTCTTGGCCTTGGTCTTCGGGGCGGGGGCCGGGGCCGCCTTCTTGGCGACGGCCTTGATGGACCCGAGCTTTCGGGTGGGGGTGGTCTCGACTGCCATGATGTTCGTGCTCCTTGATCCCTAGGGGGGATGCCTTACGTGGTCGCTACATGCGACCCACGCGCCGATATCCATTGTCCACACTCAGCAAATGCATTGCAACACTAATTCGGCGTCTGCCCCCTGTTTTTTTACCGCCGGGGCGCGATGCGCTTGATGCGGAGCCAATTCCGCCGTTGCGGCGACTTCCTGGGGATGATCACGCGCTCCAAGATGGCGCGGTCCGGGGCGCCGCAGTTGTCCAGGAACGCCGTGCCCCCCAGGTCCGGCAAGCGGTCCCGGTCGGACCAGATGCCCCGGACCGAGAACGTCGCCCCGCACGTCTCACACTGACCCTCCCATTCCAACGGAGCGGCCTCGGGATCTTGCACCAGCAGCACGCGCATGTGTTGGCGCTCGCCGGCCAGGATCTCGATGATGCGTTTCATCCACTGCTTCAGCTGCACGGAATGCAAGTACTTCTTCCGCGACAGGTTCGGGATGGGCGACCGCCGGGGTCTGCGCCGTCGACGCGGGGGTACCCACGTGGGCAGGTCGTCGCGGACTTCCAGGCGCAACCGCGGCAGCACCAGCTTGTCTTCAGCTTGGTCCAGCTGGATGGCGTAGGTCAGTTCCCGCAAGAACAGCTTGCCCCCGTGGAACCGTTGCCGGTGCTTATCCACGTTGGCCAAAAAGGGCCGTGGCGCGTCCGGGGAATTCGGGGTCTTCGGGTCTGTCGGGTGTTTCGGGGAAATGGGGGCGGAATCTCTGGAGTCCACCCCCCCGGTGCCCCCACCCCCCACGCCCGGACGCCGTATCTCTTTCTTCTTCTTTATTTCCATATATTACACATTTACATCAAGTTAGAAAAAGGAAGAGAGGGAAAGGGGTGATGGCGGGGTGGGGACATGGGGTGTGTGGGGGGTGCGATGCAGAGTTTCCGTCCCCATTTACCCTAAGCCCCCGATTTACCCGGAGTGTACCACGCCACCGTCATGAAGCCCTGTAAGTCCCCTGCAGTGGGCGTACCCCGTGCCCACACACACACGGACACGGTTTGCCGTGTCTGAAGGGTCGCCGAAATTGCCGCGATCAAGCTCTCCGTCTTGTCTTCGAACGCCGCGACCTCGGAACGCAAGGGGCTGTCGGTGACCGTTTTGTCCCAGGTCAGCCACCCGAGCGACCCGACGCGGACGTAGTACGGACCGGGGTGCCGGTCAGCGCCGACGGTCACGGATGGTAATCGTGAGCTCATAGGGGGCACCCTCCCGGATGCGGCGGGCCTGTTCGCGCCAATCGACGGTGAACCGTTCCTCGCCTGGTAACCATTGACGTACGTATTCGATCTCGAGGTGGTCGGGCAGGTCCTTGATGTACTGCGCCAACCGGTGCTTGAAGCCGCCCGGCCCATCCTGACCGGGGATGGGGTACTGTGTGGGCTCGTACGTGCGCGGGGCGCCGGGCATTACAGGTGCTCCGTCAGCACAGCGGCGACCCACGTCAGCACCAGCGCCAGAACCACCGTCCAGAGTGCGAGTTCGCGGTACGACCGGATGATTTTCATGCAGGCTTCGAATCCGTGATGGCGGCCAGATTGCCGCCCTTCTGGGTGAATAATCCAATGGCCACGCCTTCGTTGTCCACAGGGAAATTCCACGTCTTGGCCGATTTGCCCCGCCCGGTCACAATGACCCACCCCTTCCGGGGGGCTGGCGGTTCCTGCAGGACGTCCGGGGGCGGGGGCGCGGGCATGTTCCCGGCCGTGGCCAAACAGCCCGCTAAGAACGCCGCCACGATGGCTGCGACGAACGCCAGAAGAAGCCATCCCATTACCGGCCGCCGATCTTGGCCGACTTCAGCAGGTCCGTGTTGTTGGCCCGGTCGACGCCCTTGAAGTACGCCTCGGGGTTGATGTTGACGTCGCGAACCTTTTTCGTCTTCTGGTCCTTGAACGGGGCGAGCAATGCGTCCTTGTACTGTTCGATCGCCGCAGACTTGCCGACCAAGATCATGCCGTACTGGGCTCGCTTGCCGGGCTTGACCACGGACATCCAGTCCTTAGCCCGCTCGTTCAGGCGGTTACCGAACCCGTACACGAAGGATGAGTGGTTGACCTTCCACGTGCCGCCGTAGGCCAACCGGGCGTAGTGGCGGGCGGCGCCGATGAAGACGTGGAACAACTGGGCGGCGAGCTCGGCATCGGCCGGGGTGCCGATGAACTGCATGGACTGCCACTTGTGCGGTCCCTGGTACCGGGTCTGCAACCACCCGGACGTCGAGGTCAGCGTGGCGACCGCGTTAGCGATGGCGTGGTCGTAGCGGGCCAACAACCCCTTGCGGGTGTAGGACGTGACTTTGACGATCTCGATGCGGGGCTTTTCGGCGGTGCGCCCGGCGGCGGCCTCGACGTCGGCCAGCGACAGGTCGTGTTCCGCCATCATCTGTCGCATCTTGGTCATGGCCAACTCCGCCTCGAAGGGATTCGAGTTGGCATGGGTGGCCATGTTGAACAGCTTGATGATGCGGGCGGCAATCGGGTCGGGCGTGTTCTTCATCGTCGCATCCTCCGATGCGGGCCGGGGTCCATCCCCCGGCACCCGTCCATTGTACCGTGGCAGCAATGGACGGGCACCTGTCTTGTTTAATGGGCGGGCTTGTCTCCGTACTTCTCCTGAATCCACGCCTGCTGTGACGCCGTGTAGGCGCGGTACTCTTCCTGGGCGCGGTCGAACTCCTGGACGGCGGTCAGCATGTCGTCCATGATCGGCTCGGTAAAGCCTTCGTTGTTGGCGCGCTTGCACAGCAGCGCCATGCGAGCATCCGCCGCGTTCATGCGGGCCAGGGCCGGGTGAGCGTCGTTGTCGCCGTAGTTCATGGCTACACCAGCTTGGTGAAGGGACGGATGATGCGGCTGCCGTCGTTGGACTCGATGGCGGCGCGGACGTACAGCGGCAACAGCTCGCTGATGTGCGCCTGCGTCACGGGGTCGCGGCCCCAGGGATTCCGCGCCATGACGGCCGCGATGACGCGCAGCAGCGCGACCGTCGAGATGCGGACGTCTTCGTTGCCGCCCGCCGCGATCAAGCTTTCCGCGACGGTGTTGGCCAGGCGGTACATGGCGGCCCGCTGGTCAGCGGACATCTGGGCTGTGACGATGTCGTGGGGCATGGGCTCCTCTACTGGATGTGGGTGATGTCTTCGATGCTGGGCTCGGCGGGAGGCCACTCGACGCACGCGGCCTCGACGGTACCATGGTTGCGGACCGCGTCGAGCGCTTCGACGATCTGCTCGACCATAGACGCGCGTTCCATCAGCCGCCCAGAATCGTACGTGGCGACGATGCAGACGCGCACGCGGCCGGCAGTAATCGGCTTTCCCATGGCGTCTTCGACGGTGGTTTTGGGGTTGATCTTCTTTGGCGGCATGGGGCTCCTACGAGAGTTCGCGCATGGCCGTCGTCGGCCGCACGTACTCCTGAACGATGTGGAACAGCTGGCCTTCGTCATAGTCGTCGTGCTCGCCCAACCATGAGATCAGGTCGCGCACGCGCCGGATGAACTCGCACGCCTCGTAGTGCAGTTCGGCGAGCGTCAATATCGTGACGACTTCTCCGACGATGACCAGAAACGGGCGCTCGGTGATGTTGAGCTCGTACCAGGACTGGGCATCCTGGGGCACGCCGGTCTGGGTCGGCAGGCCCGGAGGGACGTCGCGCAGGTACTCCCACCCGCGCATGGCCATCAGCCAGCGGATAGGTGCCTGCGCCAACGGGAATGCGGCCGGATGTCTCTCGGCCAGCGCCGTGTACCAGGGAGTGAAGTCGTTCCAATCGCGGCCCATCAACTCGATGGCGTCCGCCAGTGGCATGGTGTGTGAGGTGTCCATACGCTCCTTACGACGTGGTGACGAATGCAGGGGGATACGCGGGGAACAGCGTATTGCACGCCCGCGCCGCGTGCTCGAGGTCCTGGAACGTCCCGATGGGCGTGCCGTTCCAGTCAAAAGCCTCGTTCGGGTGGTGAATCCACACGCGCACGTGCAGGCCAGGACCGAGATCCGCGTCCGGGTACTCCTCGATGGTCAAGGTGAAGTCGAACCCCCCGGCCGCCATCGGGTAGCCGATGTTCTTGACCCCCGCGATGTCGAGCGGGTCGAGGGCGACGTTGCACAGCCAGCAGCGCTTCATCGCGCATCCACCCACGACGGGGCCGCGAGGCCGTTGTTGGCGCAAAACGTCTCGATGTACGCTTCCAGCTGGGCGAGCAACGCGGCCTTGTTGCGCTTGGGCAGCGTGACGATGGTCCGGGCGACCGAAGCCGCCGACCGGCCACGGGACATCTTCATGCCCGTGTTGACTTCCAGCTTGAGGGCCGACCGGGTCGCCATCAACCGATACAGCTCGATGTGGATGGGGCCCTCGATGGTCATGCCACCGCCAGGGTGTACCGTGATTCCGTCTCGCATCACATCCTCCGATGTGGGTCGGGCGGTCCATCCGCCCACACCCATCGTCGTCGAAAGGCGGGGCGGGTGTCACCTGCAAAATCACCGCTTGATGCGGACCTTCATCTTCTGGGGCTCACGGGCAGCGAGCTCTGCCTTGATGGCTGCGAGGTTGCCTCGGACACAGGCATCCAGGAAGTCTTGAATCTCCATCTCGCAAGCCGGCGTCGTGGCCTCGGCGGACTTGTCCCACCGTTCCTGGCCGGACTCGACCCACCAGGCGGCGATGGCTTGCAGGTCGTCGCGGTCAAAGCCGAAACGACGCGTGACGGTACGAATGGGGGCGTCGGACATGGCCACCTCCGTGGCTTAGGGGTCCTGCAGGACACGAACGGGGCGCCGCCCATACCACGGGCCGGGCCGGGGCCAGGCGTGTCCTGCAGGACGTGTTACAGGCCGGGTTCCGCCCGCTCGACGACCGTGTACGGGACCTGAGCCACGAGGACGACTTCACCGAGGAACGCGTGGTAGGCAATCCCGTCCACCGGGGTCGCGGGAGTGGCCTCGTTCGGGCGCACCACGCGGACGGGGAGCTCAGCGATGGCCGGGTTGCAAGCCATCATCGACTCCAAGTGTTCATGCAATTCAGTGACGGTCATGGGCGCCTCCGGGGGATGACGATCTTGTGGTAGCGGAAGTGCAGCTGGGCGTCGGTCATCTGATCGAAGGTCAGCGGATTCCGCAACGCCTTGCACGAGACCTCGGTGCATGGCTCGTAAATGCACGCCGTGGCGTGGTCGGCTTCGCCCAGGGGCATGGGTTCGCCGCAGCGCGGGCAAATGTCGCTATCGAATGTCGCCACGCTGCATCCTTTCTTGCAGGTCGTCCCGGAATGCAGTCAGCCCGTTGATCAGGGTGTTGAGCGTGTCGAACGCGTGGATGGTCCGCGAGTCCGTCAGGCAGATGGTCACGGTATCCTTCGCGGATTCGGCGTACACCAGGTCCAAGGTCTTCAACCCCTTGTTCATGAAGTGCGCTTCGATAGCGAAGTGGCCGTTCGCACCGGCGAAGAACGGCAGGCGGATCACTTGTGTGGTGTGCCCCTGGATGTCAAACGTCTGTCTTGGCACGGGCTTTGCCTTTCATGTAGGTCTGCAACTTCTGGGCGTTGCGGCGAGCGATCGCCGCGTTCAGGGCGTCCATGGCGAGGCGATGTTCATCGCAGTACGTCTGTCCCTCGACCGCGTCACGGCGGCACTGGGTCCAGACAGACTTTTCCCGCAACGGACTGGCGTGGGGGATTCTCGTCCCGATCAGGTAGGAGCATTGGGCCATGCGAGTCTCCATAGAAAAACCCGGTGTGCCTTCGACTGGGAGGGGAAGGCACACCGGGCGCGACGACGGAGTCGGAGGGCCTACGCCGTCGCGGTCGTGGGGGCAGCCTTGCCACGGACGGGCACGACAGCCTTGTTGGCGTCGTACTCGACCGAGACGCGGTCGGCGGTCTTGACGCCCTCGAACATCTTGGAGTGCTTGCCCGCGTTGTAGTCGCGGCGGGCACCCTTGACGTGGAAGACGTTGAACGCCCCGCCGCACGCCGTCGGGAACTGCTCCTGCCAGAGCTCGACCAGCTGGGCATCCGTGAGCTTCTTGGTGCCGTTCTGGTAGAACGTCAGGTCCTGGAACTCGGACACGCGCAGGCGGTCGTTGAACTTGTCGCCGTTCGGCAGCGTGAACGCGTGGGCGTCGCGCGAGACGAACTTCGACGGCGCCTTCTCCTTCGGGGTCTTCGGCGCCTTGGGCTCCTTCGGGGCCTTGGCCGGCTTGTCGGCCTTGGCGGCGGGGGCCGGGGCGGGCGCCTTGTCCGGGGTGGGGGCGACGGCCTCGGGGGCCGAGGTTGCGGGCGCGGCCTTCGGGGCCACCTTCTTCTTTGCCGGTGCGGGGGTCTTGACCGCCGCCTTCTTCACGATGCCGAGCTTCATGATGTCCTCCGTGGTGTTCAGGTTCTCACCGAACCGTTCGTGTCAGATGCCGACGTCGTGCCCGCATCCAATGAACCAATGATAAACCGCCAGTGGTTCGGTGTATACTGCAAACGTGCGCCTAGAACGGGATGTAGTCCGAGTATTTGTCGTAGCAGTAGACGAGCGCCGAGTCTCGGGTGTCGGCCTCGACTTTCGCGAGGTCGGCCTTGCCTTCCTTGCTGGCCTGTTGCCGAGCGCGCTCCAAGCGCAGCGCCCGGTTGAACTCCGACGTCAGCGTGCTCCAGAGCAGCAGGTGTTCCGCCGACATGTCGTGAACTTCCCCGGCTGACGGCAGCAAGATGCGCTTGTCGACCGGGGGCTTCCGATGGTAGTTCTTCAGCCCCTCGGCGTTGGTCTTGGCCGGCAAGTGCTTGATGCCGCGCGGCGGCGCAGGCGCCGGGGCGGCGGCAGGCTTCTTGATCTTGATTTTCATTCGTCGTCCACCGTTCAGTGCGTTTGACGGGGCGCATGGTGGCCTCGGTGAAAGCCGATCGTGAAGGCCGTCACCATCACGTCGGCTTCTTTCTTGCCAATGGCCGTCAACACCGAGCTCTCGGCGTCGTAGTCCAGACCTTTCCGCACAATGCGGTAGCGCGTGCCCATGGCATCGCCGGGCGTCCACGTGGCAAGCTCGTGCCCGGACTCCTCGAGGCGGATGTTCTGGGTCTGGAGCCAGGTGAGGGGCTTCATGCCTGGGGCTCCTTGAACTCGGCGATGTTCTTCATGGCGCGGTGCGTCACGCCGACCGCTTCGCGCAGCGTGTTGATGGCGCCCGCCATGTCGGCCATGGAGTCAGCTGCAAACCGCGCCAGCCTCGCCATGTCGTCGAAGACGGTGGCCATTTCCAGCAACAGGGTGCGTTCGGCTTCCTGGCGGGCCGCCCGTGCCGCTTGGTTGGCGGCATTGCGCTCGGCCTGGCGCCGACGCCGGGCAGCGGCTTTGCCCTCGGGGTTGGCATCGCCGATGACACTGGCCGTCATCAACCCGTACTCGACTCGGCCGTGGACGTTCTTCAGTCCGGCGTAGGCCTGTTCCGCAGCGGGCTGCAACAGCTTTGCCGCGCGTCTCAGCTGGTCTTCTCCGGCGACCGGCGTGTCTCCCGCGACGGCCCGAAGGACCGCCGCGAGGTTGCTGGTTCGGCTGGTCAGTCGACCAACACGGGCCGGGTGGGCAGTGTAGGGGTTGTCGTTCATGCGGTCTTCCGTCCTCTCATGTCTTCGATCAGGGCACGGGCCCAGGTGTCCTTGGGCATGCCGGTCAGGCGGGCCAGACGGTCCAGCGCTTCATCCGCCGCCATGGGGTCCGTCCACTCGGTCTTCATCAGGGTCAGCCGTGCGGTCCGGTGCGCCTCGTTCGTCATGGATGAGGCGACCAGAGCCAGCAGTCGTCGTGCGCGTCCGTCGTTCATTTCGTGTCTACCTTTCTGTTGCGCGCTCGTCTCTCTCGAAGAGCCTGGCGCCCACATGCGCGGAAATGGCGTCTTCCACTGAGTCTTACGCCCAGGTTATTGCCAGTCAAAGCATGTCCATTCCGGCAGTATTCGCCGAATGCCTTGTGCAGCCTATTGTGGCACGCCTGGCACAGAGGTATACACTTACGTAGTTCGGCTTGAATCCGAGCTATGGAATAGTTGCTCGACACCAAAGTGCCGATGCACACGTCCCCCGGACCTCTCCGGACTTGGTGGTGCCATTGGATTTTCTTGTTACCGCATTTGCACGCAGCATCAGCGGTATACTCGGTGAACCATGCCCGGTGTCGGCCGCCAAGGGCATTCATGGTGTCGCTGCCTTTCCGGTCTTGATCAGGCGCGGCATCGCCTTCATGTAGTTGTTCGTGATGCGAGGGGCGGTCGGGCGCGGCAGGTAATCGTTCCCGCCCTGGCGGCGCTGACGAGCGAGACGGTCGACGCACGCGGGGCAGGCATCGACCGTGTCCGTCCGGGGCAGCTTGAGGATGCGGGTCGCCGCGCAGTCGTGCGAGAAATCCCACTGACCGGTTTCGACTTTCATCCACGAGGGCGGGTCGCCGATGCGGAGGCGCGTGGTCGTGTGGGCGGGGGTCTGGGCGTGGCACGCGCCACAAGTGACAGTCACGCCGCCGTGTTTGGTGAACTCGTACATGGTCATCCCCTCCGGGATGGGGCCGGGGTCCATTCCCCGACCCACCCATCATGACACACAGGCGCCCGGCTACGTCCTTGATTCGGGCTTCACAATGACGGACCGGCCATCGGCCCTGAGCGCTCGCCGGACGCCGAGCTCTTGCAGCATTCGCACGCGTTCATGCGCTTCCGCAGACTTTCGTCCGTACATCTGGAAGCGCCGAACGCGTTCGCGTAACTGGGTATCGGTCAGGTGCCGGAACTCGCTACTGGGCAGCATGTCAAGCCGTCACCAGTGTGAGAACTGCCCACCCGACCAAGACCAAAGTCGACGCGATGGCGTAGACACCGATCAGGCGAAACCCCCAATGCGCCTTGAGCAGCACGGGCGGCGGCAGGGGCGGCTCGCCGTTCCCCGGTCGGCGGTAGGGTACTCCATAGGAGTCCCGGTGTCGCTCTAGTAGCCGAGTGTTTCGCTGCCGCGTGTCGGCTTCCGCGATGAGCGACGTGATGCTGCTTGACGCGATGGACACCAGCCAGATGGCCCAAGCAAAGTCGACAGACATGGAACCCCCGGTCAGGCGTGGTCGTCGCTGTACAGGAACGCGTCCACGCGGTCGGCGAGGATATGCACCCGCCGCATGGCGACTTTACGGTAGGCCGCCCGCTCGCGGTCGGTCCACTGATCCATGGGGAAGTCCATCGGACTATCCGTCTGTCGCCGAAACACGTGGTACAGGTCGCTGAGGGCGGCGTCTGCCGCCCGGTAGCGCGTCCGGAACGGCTCGGGCCAGTCGATGGTGTGGAACAGGCGACTGCACTCCTCCACGGTGAGCGCCGTGATGGCGCGGGCCGCAGACGACCAGGAGTTCGTCTTGACGACGTCGGCTGGCACCGGCATCGCGAGACTGGCGTAGTGGTTGGTGACCAGCTGGCCGCACAGGCACAGCGTCGTGCCGCAGACCGGGTCCGTGTCATAGTAGACGCCCATGTCGAGCGTCTCGGGGCGGTTGAGCAGGGAGTCGACGGCCGCGAGCAGCGGGGCGGCGACCGAGGGATGGGGCGCGGGATAGGTGACGGACATGAGGTTCCTCCGAACCGTTCAGGAAAAACGGGGGGCGGGGCACCCAGCCCACATCCCCCGTGCAAGTGTTCCGAAGCGCGAAGTGAATCGCGTGGTCTCTAACGCATCGTCGGGCCCTCCTCACGGGTGACTCAAGGTGGGGTGGAGAATTCCGTGCCCCACCGGGGACGAACCAACATGGACATCATCCCCCGCCAGCCGGGGGATGTCCACTGTGTTATTTGATGCTGGTGACGCGGCCGTTCTCGATAGTCACTTCACCATACCACCGATGTGGTTTAGGAAAATGCGGCCCCTCGACGGTGGCCGTGCCGGTGTCCGGGGGAGAGCCAAACGGGCCGGGGTTGAAGACCGTGACGACCTGGCCGGCAGCAATCGCGTCCTTGACGGCCTTCTTGGTGGGGAAGTTGGGCCGGACGTACATGTTACTCGGCCTCCGTGAGGGTGGGCACCAGGGAGCCCAGGAAGTACCGCGTCGCGCAGGTCCAGCACGACAGCCGGTTGTACGCCAGCAGGCAGGGATCGTGCGGCGCGACGACCGTGTTGCAACCATCGCACACGACATCCTCGACGTCCATAGCGAACAGGACCGTAGGGTGTCCGTGGTCATCCAGAGACGTCACCGTCATCTGTCCGGGCTTGTTGCCCCGGACGTGCTTGACGAACTCCGCACCGAACATCAACTGTCCGAAGGTGGCAGGTTCGCCGTCGGACTGCAGCACTACTCGTACCATGGCATCCTCCGATGCATGTCAGCGGGCCATTCCCGCCGACCCATGTATCATCGTCGATCAGGAATCCTTGGTCCACTTGATAATTCGGGCGGGTCCGGGGCCGAACCGCCGTCGATAGGCGCCGCCTGGGGGCGGCTGCGGGGCCCTGCAGGCCCCGAACGGGTCGCGGGTCGGGTACCGGGACGGCCCCGCGCCCGCGTGGCCTGCAGGACGGCGTTATTCGTCCTCGTGGATGAAGGTTTCGGGGTCCCAGGTCTCGCCGTCGACCGAGACGTAGTAGCGAATGTACTCGGCTGCCAGCTCGGCCCGTGCGACGGGGCGGTCGGGGCCGAGCGCCTCGTACTTCTTGTTGTACGGGTGCGGCCAGTTGTCGACGTGGAACAGCCGACGGGACAGGCGGTAATTGCGCTGCTCGATGTCGTCGTTGTCGGGGTCGTCCGTGAACAACAGCTTCACGGCTTCATCCTCCCAGGAATGGAACCCCAGTAGGTTGGCGAGGCGTTCGCCGTACGCGGCCGAGGACACGCGGGGCGTGCCATCGTACTTGTAGCCGTAGAACGGCACAGCGATCAGCATCTTGTCGATGTCTTCCGTCGACAGGCCCCGGTGGCGCAGCACGATGCCGCCCGCGATGCAGCACGTGGTGCCGCAGGCTTCGACCATGCCGGAGTTGTCGGTCCGCTCCTTGTGGAGAATCTTCGACGTGTCGCGGGCGCCGACCCAGGCGTGCATGTCGAAGTGGTCGGCCTGGGCGACGAGGTCATCGGCGAACGTCAGCAAACGTTCGCGTCCTTCGGGTGTGAGGTTAGGCATTGGGGTCCTCGGTTCTGTGACGTTTCTTACATTCCCGACACACTTTAGAGCCGTTCGAAGGCTTTGTGTATGTGTTCTCGGGCGTGAACTCATGTCCGTGTTTGCAGTGAGTTTTTTGATGTATCTCACTATGGCATTTACGGCATACAGGGTCGCATTTCTGCAATTCTTCCCATATGCGGTTTATGGACCCGGTGCAGTGAACTAGAGACCCAACAGTCGGTTCCCCCGGTTTTCGAGGGATTCTATGGTGCCAGATAACACAGGGTTCACCACATCGAATGCACTTCACATCTTTCGTGTACTCCCGGAACCACTCTAAATTCCGCAGTTTAATACGGGCGTTGATTATTTTTTGGACTCCGGGAGTATTGCGCCCGCCCATTTTTACTCTTCTGGATTTTCAGCGTAGGTGTTGCCTTCCCCGTACAGGAAGGTTTCGATGGCGAAGGCGGCCAACCATGACCGCGAGACGTTGTGCTGCTTGGCGAGGGCGTTGAACGCCTTGCGAGCCTCGGGGTGCATGGCCGAGTAGATGGACTGGCGACGGAGGCGACGGCCCGCCTCGTCGAGGATGGGGGCCTGGGCGCGGGGCGTCTTAGAGGGCACGGGACAGATCCTGGAGACGCTTCATGAAACGATCGCCGTCGTACATGCACGAGGCGTAGGCGTCGCGATACTCTTCGGGCCACTCCAGGTCGTTGCGCCGCTCGGACATCGCTGCACGGACGTGCGCCCAGTCATGCTCGAGAGCTTCGAGCGCGTCCGCCATGATCTGTTCCCGAGGGATGTCATGCGGGGTATACGGTGAGCCAGCCATGGTTCCTCCGAACCGTGGTGGGGGCAGGCACCATGCCCGCCCCCGATGACATCCATTATGGGCGCCAGTGAAACCGTCGTCCACTTGGAAATTCGCCCATCAACGCGCGGATCAGCATAGGATCAGGGTCGCCCCAGGACTCGAAGTAGCCCTCGACTCGCATGGTCCTGCCAGGCTCACTTGAGATGGCGATGTTTCGAATCAGGCCTACCTCGATGTAGCGGCCGTCGGCGGCCTGCACATACAGCGCAGGATCGACAGGCGGCTTCGTCAAGCCAGAGCTTCCCCTGGGCTTCTGGGTGATGCGGGCGGGGGTGCCTGCGCCGAACGCGGAGACTTCCTGGTCCGTGGCGAGCGTCACCGCCCCGGCCGTAGCCGAGACGATGATGCCGGTCAAGAAATTACGCCTGTCCACGATGCGCTCCCCGCAGAGTGGAGAGGTCTCTGGGACGACGCGAGGCGTGATGCGCGTAGATCTGCCCCAGGCGGATGGCCTTGGCTGCGACGCGGTGCGCTTCGGCTTCGTCGAGAGGCTCCCCGTCACGCCCGAGGTCCAGGGCCAGGTCCTTGACGTACTCCAGCATGGCGATACGAGCGACGTGCTGGTCGTAGGGCGCGTGGACCGGGACGTAAAGCCCCGATGGAGCCTTGACGGGCGCAGCGACGGGTTCGTCTTCCTCTTCATCCTCGTCGCCGGGGTTGCCGAGCGAAATGCGCGTGACGTCGGAGCCCACCAGGCGCACGCCCACGGAGTCATCGTGCATCGGCGCACGGAACAGCAGCAGGCCCGCGCCGCGCAGTTCGTCAAGGTACTCGTCCAGAGACTGCTTGACGGTACTGGCGTGGCCGTCTCCCGCGACGGTCTGGCTGAGTGCCGGGACCTCCAGCGTCAGGACGACGTGGGCCGTGAATCGAGCTTTCTTGCTTCGCATGCTACACTCCTACGGTAGTGGTGGACAAGGACTTCAACAGCTGGGCGGAGAAGTGAATGCCCTCGATGCGGGGGTAGATCAGGGCGCGGACCTTGTCTGGGTCGGCGACCTCGCGCCAGGTCGTGCCCGGCACCAGCGCGTGAATGGGGCCGGTCTGGATGATGACGCCCCGGTGCAGCACGAGGTAGGTCGATTCCCTAGTCTTCAAGTCCACGTGAACTTTGACGACCGTGCCGCAAAACGCGAATTCACACTGGAAGTAGGTCAGCATCATCCCCTCCGGGATTGCGGGTCGGCATCATGTCCGACCCACCCATCATGCCACGCAGCGATGGCCTGTTATACTGGAAAATTCGGGGTCGTCCACACCCGGTACCAGTACCAGGCATAGGCTAGGAACGAGTACAGCATCAGGAACATCATCGCCAAGCGATACGTCCCGTAGAAGCGCGGCAGTGGCGTGCGCGTGGCTTCGTACTGGCGCTGGGTTCGTCCAGCGGCGACGATGTCCTCGGACAACAGGGACAGCCACAGCGCCCAGACAAAGGTGACCAGGATGTGGAGCATCAGGCGGTCAGCGTGCAGGGCCGTCATCATGTGTGCAGCTCGCGCGGGCCGGGACGGTCGGCTTCGCGAACGAAGCGGATGGCGGCCTTGGGGAAGTGTTCGTCGACATACTGCATCGCTTCCCATCGGGTCGGTGCCGTATGGACGATGAACGAGAACTGCATGTCGCCGGGGTGGTCGTTGCGGTCGTCGAGGTCGTCTTCGTACTTGCACAGCCACACGGCGTAGGCATCGTCGCCCTTGGCGCCGGTGGTGTCGATACACACGTGGTAATCGTTTTCGATGGCCATTCTTTGGTACTCCGCGCCCCTGCAGGACGCGATATGGGGGCGGGCCATGCCGTGACCCGTCCCCGGTGCCGTTCGGGCCCTGCAGGGCCCTGCAGACGGTTGGTTACATGCCGTAGCGCAGATGCGGGAACGCGGGCGTGACCAGGCGGATGCGGGCCTTGTAGTCCAGGATGTTCCACCGAGCGAAGAAATCGTCCCGGCGATGCGGCTCCCAGTCGCGCATGAACCCGCGCATGGAGTCTTCGATGCGGTCGGCGTCCAGCACCATGTCCAGGACTTCGGCCCGCGTCATGTAGGTACGCTTGCTGCCCATGTCCCGCAACCCGGCCAGGCAATCGCCCGCGATGTAGGACCAGACAGCGTTGGCGTGCGCGTGGATCATCTCCACTTCGGGCGCGGTGAAGGTAATGCGTGTCTGGATGGTAATCATGCTTTTTGCTCCTTGGATTCGGCCTTGGCCTTGGCGATGGCGTGGGCGCGGTGGAGATCGGCCATCTGCTCTTCGGTGAGCGGGAGGATGCACATCACATCCTCGACCGCGTGGTTGGCGAGCTCGAGCGCGTCCCACAAGGAGACGACGCCCGTGGGGCTGACCGTCAGGTACAGTTTGCCGGGGGCATTGGCGAGCATGGGCGGTTCCTCCGAACCGGGTCTGGCGTCGGGTATCGGCGCCGTACGACCATCATCGCCGACAGTCCGCCGCATGTCGCCTGTTTTCACGGGCTGGCGGCCATGCACGCGCTCAAAAATTCCGCGCACAGTTTGGAAGACTGACCAGTTTTCTATAGCGCCGTCCAGGACAGCTTTTTGGGTGTTCTCCAAATCTTTGACCACGCTTTGGAAATGCCCGATGGCGGCGGACAGCGCGACGTTGTGCTGCTCCCACTCGGAGTAACCGAAGTCTTCGCGGGCCATATAGCGCACGGCGTTGTAGTTGTCGAAGTTCACTTCTCCTCCAGGTCATCTGGGCCCATCAGCTGGACGTGGTCACGCAACGCCACGAGGCCGCCGATCAGGGCGTTGAGGTTGGACAGTGATCCGATGTCGACGAAGTGACGGACTCGGTCCGCGTCCGTGTCGACGGTCTCGATGCGCAGACACGTCAGGGCGCTGTCCGTGACGACGGCGCGGGCCTCGACGACCTGCGCGTCCGAGGGGAACAGCGAAACGATGGCCGTGCGCGTGTTGCGTTCCTTGATTTCACTCATGACTGGGACAACCTCCGTCGTCGGATCAGGACTTCGTTTTCGTAGACCTGCCCCATGAAGTTCCCCTGCCGGAATCGGGGGTAGGTCTCGGTCAGCATGCGTGTCACGTTGCCGAGCACGCGCAGCACGGTGCTGCGGGCGGAGTCGTCGGCGGTATCGGCCAGCGAGAGGCCAAAGGCCTCGGCCAAGACTTCGTAGTCGTGGGAGTTCATGGTCAGTCTTTCTGTGTAGCGTAGTGGTGGCCGTCCGGACCCAGGACGGTGGTCTCGGGGGCTTCCCACTCAAAGTCATCCGTCAACACGCTGCCGCACGCTCCGCAGGTCTGCCCGGCCTCGGCATCCCCGGCAAAGTACGGCGAGGCATCTGGCCCGTCGCTGCCGCAGTCATCGCACAGCAGCTCGCCGTCGCACGCCCATCCGAGAATCGTGAAGGTCTTCATCGTCTGGCTCTCCTCCGGCGGTGCGGCCGGCACAGCCACACCACGGGTGCGTAGACAAGGAAACCGGCGGCCGCTCCCACGACCGCCAGCACAATCAGAAACTGCAGCCCGTCGCTCATGTCAGTCATTGACTGCGGCGTCGAGGTCGCGGGCGCCGCCGGGGCGCCAGTACCCGCCCTTCGGGTGCGTCGGGTCGGAGTTCCACTCCCAGCAGCTGCGCCACGTCGGCGCGATGGCCGTGCAGATGATGCGGCCCCGGTAGACCTCGAAGACCCACCGGGCGGGGGCGTGGAGGAAAATGTTCCTCAACAGGTTGATTTCTCGGTGTGTGATCAGCATCCCATCCTCCGCTCCCTGGCGCGTTCGGCGGCGTAGTCCGCCTCGTCCTCCAGGTAGGACGTGTACAGCTGGAAAGCGTGCTCGGCCTCGGGCGTGGTGCGGGACTCGACCGGCACGGGCACGACGCGCTTGCCTTCGCATTCTTCGCACTCGACGTCGTAGCGCCCAGACATCAGGCCCGCCCAGGACTCGTCGTCCCAATCGCGGTCGCGATCTTCCTGCGTGATGCCGCCGTCGAACGCCGAGTGCCAGTGCGTGCCTTTCCCCTCGCACCGGGGGCACACCTCGTACCGGGCGGGCAGGGCGAGGAAGCGGTCGTCATCCTCCCGCTCGGAATCCTCCACCAGGAAGCGCATCTCGCGGGGCTGAAATTCGATGGTGCTCGGGAGCTTCATCGCGCACCGCCCATCAACGCGCGAGCCTTCGTGATGTCGCCCGCCACGGCCCACGGGGAGACGGCATCGCGGTAGGGCGTGCAGTACACACCTGCCCCGCGCATCCGGGCCAACACGTGCAGGCGGTCGCTCCGCGACGCACACGCGAACGTGATAGTAGAGATGCGGACGATGGGAGTGGAAATACCCTGGCGGCGCTGATACGCGAACGCGTAGGCCAGCATGCGGATGCGGCGGGCCGTGCGGCGGGCCACGTGGAGGTCATGGTCGTTCTTCATGTCATCCCCTCCGGGAGACGGGGTCGGCGCGATTGCCGACCCCATGATGATGTCACGCAGGAATCGCGATGTCGACTCCGTTATTCGGCGAACACGCGCTGCACCGACAGGCCCCGTTCCCGCGCGAAGGCCACCGCGAGGGCGATGTTGGCGGCCGACACGCGGCCTCCCAGCAGGGGGTCGGTCGTGGTGTGCAGCTCACCCCGGTCAGTCGACACGGCCCACAGGCCAGGTGCCCGCGATGCCGACGACGTGCTCGGACGGAATCCAGAGGATGTGACCCGACTGCACCGCGTCGTCGTACTGGCACGCGTCGTACGCGGCCTCCGTGCTGTCGAAACGGTGAACCTGCGTCGTACGGGCCAAGGAACCGGCCGTCTTGCTCATGTCGCCCCCTCCGGGGTGCGTTGGTCGCGCCACGCAAACCAACATCCCCATGATATCGACCAGCGATGGACTGGTCCACTGTAAAACCGATGGCTGCGGGGCTGACTTCTGGGGTGCTGTCCAGCCCAGGCAGAGCTTTCCCTGCCCTGCGTGGAGGTGGACCGCGCCCGAAGGCGCGGCCGGGGGTGGGTCACTCGTACCGGGGGCGGCTCGCGGGGAACGGGCGGGCGACGTGGTCTTCGACGTAGATTTCCAGGTTCTCTTCACCGGCGGCCGAGTGGCGGTCGCGGTTGCCCTCGTACCCTGGCCCGAACACGGCCCGCAACAGGGTTTTGCCGGCCTCGATGTTCTCGGGGATGTTCTCCACCATGATGCTCCCGAGCGGCGTACCCGCGTCGTACCACCACCCGCCTTCCTCCGGCCCGCCGTAGCATCGGCCGACCTCGTACGCGTTGACGTGGCGGTAGGTGGGCGGGACGCTCGGCTCGGTGCCGTCAATCTCGTGCCCGTTGCACGTCGGGCAGAGGTGCGTGTCGCCCGCGGAGTCGGCGAGGGGTTCGTCGAACTCGGCGAGACAGGCGGTGCAAACGGCGGTGGTGAACTCCATGATGTATCCCCTCCGGGATGTCGGGGCGCCGTCATCGGCGCCGTGGCCCCCATTGTATCAACGGAGACGTTGGCTTTCGCCTCTGTTTTCATGGGGTGGCAAAGCTTTGCCTGGGTGCGTGGCGCGGGAGCCAAGGCCCCCGTGGGGGCCTCGGGTCGGGGCGTTACGAGCGATACCGCGCGTCGAGGGCGGGCAACTTGTTTTCGAGGTGCATCCCGCCGACCACGAACTCGGAATAGGATTCCACGATGTCCGCGTGCCCGTCGGGGTAAATTTCCAGAATGACGTGCCGCACTTCAACGAACGTCGCGTTGCCCGTACGCGAGCGATGCGTCCATGTGGCGATGGCATCCTCGATGGCGCGAGCCCGCGCCGGGGCGTCATCCGGGGTCGAGCTGGAGCCTACCGTCACGTCGGCCACGCCGCGCCAGACTTGCATCGTGACGTAGACATCCGGTTCGACCGTGACCGCACGCACTACCATGTACGAGAAAATTCGGGCCTCTGACATATCCCCTCCGGGACCGTGGGCCGCCATCCATCGGCGCCCGCGTTCCGATGATATCGCGCAGTGGACGCCTCCGGTCTTGATTCCACCTCCAGAGTGTGCGACGGACAGCTGTGCCTGGTCCACTCTCGAGGGCCTTTTCAAGCGCGGAGGGGCGCACTGGTTGATACAATCGACGGGCGGGGCGGCGATGGACGCGACCCCGGTTCCGGAGGGAACGACAATGGCGGATTTCCTGAATGACGACGATATCCTCGAATTGAAGGGCGTGTGCGCCCACATGGCCTCGATGTACCCCGTGGGCGAGGGCGTCAACGTCGACGCCGAGGGCACCGCCGAGACCATCGGGTTCGGGGACGCGAACGAAGACCGGGGCGCCGCGTTCGCCAACCGGGAAATGCTCGTCCTCGAACGCCTCGATTACGGCGGGTGGCGGGCGTCCTATGCCTCGTGCTCGGACGTCAATTCCGTCGGCACGCCGTATTTCTACGGCCCGACGGTGGCGTCGGTGCTCGCGCAAATCGCCCGGCACGAATACTGATTCACTCGGGCGCGATCCGCTCCGTCGTCCACGTCGATTCCGCTCGGTCGACGTGGTCGACGCGGATAAGGCGATAGCCGGGCAATGGCTCGATGATCACCGTCACGCCCGCATGGGGCAGGACCAGGGACATCCCCGCCCGTGGGCGCAGCGTCACGGTGACTTGGGGGTGCTGGTCGACGCCGTCCGAAACTTCCAGGAAGGCGAGGTCCCGAATGGGCTGGCCGTGCAGGGTGGCCTCGCCCTGGTGGAGGCCGGTGCTCACAAACGTAAAGTCTGGGGGCTGTGTGGGCTGCGGCCGCACCGTCATCAGGGTGTCCTCGGTGGGCTGCGTGGCTGCGGCGACGTCGATGGGCTGCGTGAACAGCTTCTGCGCGTCGGCGTCGGTCAGGGGACTGCGGGGCGGCGTGTGGTCGCATTCGCTCATGGCTGTGCGCTGCTGACCGGGAGCGGGTGCTGCGTCGTGGATGGGGAGGGAGGCACGGCGGCGTCGGCGGGTTGCTCGGGGTCGCCATGGTCCGGGCGCTGGGGCTCGGGGCGCCAGGCTTTGGGGGCTGGCGTCGGGGCCTCGATATCGTTGGCGAGGGTCAAACGCGTCTCGGGCGTGTGTGGGGGCATGGGTCAATGGCTCCAGAGAAGGACGACGGCGTAGCCCAGCACGAGGGGCGCGGCGCAGAGCACGAGGGCATACGTCGCCAGGGTCAGCGTGCCGGGCGGTGGGGCCAGTGGGCGCAGGGGTCGATGGGTCGGCATGGCGGCCATCATGCCCCGCAGGGATGGGAATGTCAACTCGATAGGGGATGGGGGGTCCAGTCCGCCGCCGAAAGACTCGGGGAAGTGGGCAGGGGAAGTATTTCAGTCAGCGATGGGGGTGGGGGTGGGGCGGCTCCGAAAATGTCAGGCAGCCCCTGCAGAAGAAAACCTACTACTCATAACTGTAAAGAATGCTTTCCATTCCATCCATAACTGCCTCGCATCGATCTATTGACGAGGTTAACGCCGTTAACTCATTGCTTTAAAGCGAATACTATCCGTTAATCCTTGTTTACTAGTGAAAATGACTGGTTAACGAGGAATTACGCAAAACTGTATAATTCCTCGGTTACGCATCCGAAGCGCTGGCATCCTAACTAAGATAGAGCTTTCCCTGAATCTAGACTTAGCTTAGATAGAAAGTTTCCGACGCCACGGCTGCGGCTGACCCAAGGCTTTGTCCGCGAGGCTTCGCTTCTTTGGCCGCCGAGGTTTCGCTCCTGCGCGTCGACTGCGGCCGAGGCAAAGCTTTCCCTAGACGGGCTGCGGAGGCGTCCCTCTACGCGCTGCGGCTGCGCCGAGGCAAAGCTTTCCCTGGTCGGGAGGGAGAGCTTTCCCTGCGCGGGGCGGGGCGCCGGGGACGGCCCACGGGCCGGCGGCGAGGCGTGGACTGCGGGCATCTGCGGGCGTCCTGGAGCGACGAACGCCGGGCGCCGCATGGGACGGGACGGGGGGCGGATGCGCGTGTCCTGGAGGGGCTGAACGGGGCTGACCTCGGCGGGCCTGCGGCTGACGACAGGGAGAGCTTTCCCTGGCTGTGGCTGGGCAAAGCCTGCGGCTGCCTGGGCCTCGCTGTGCCTGCGCCCAGGAAGAGCTTTCCCTGGCTGGGGGCGCGAAAGAACGAGCCCCTGCGGGCTCGCTCCCTCCTCCCGCTATTCTACTAGCGGCTGCGTGGGCTGACCGAGAACTGCGTTGTCCTGCGACTCCCACCGCAGGCAGACCGCCTGGGCGTCGAGCACTTCGAGGGTGCCCAGGGTTAGGTCTGGGTACAGCTGCGACAGGATAGCGATGCGGTCCTGGTTGAGGTCGATGTCGTAGGTCTGGCCGTCCATCTGGATAGTCTTCATGCGGGCTCCTTCGATCGCGGACTGCGCCGCAGCGGAGAGGTGCTGGTAGTACTGGTCGCTCATGCGAGGATACCGAGGCCGAGGGCGACCAGAAAGCCAGCGAGGAAGAGGATTGACAGGCATCCATCGCCTGCGCGGCCGGGAACTGCGGGGAACTGGTTCTGCATGATACGGGCTCCGTGGGCTGCGGGATGGGCGGGGGTCACCCCCCCCCCGCCCGAATGGGTTAATCGTTGTTGCGGTACGGGGACGGGACCATCACGACGCATCCGACCGACGACGTGATAGTGACCCACGTGTCATCCAACGACGCGATGTCGTGGGCTGCGGCGTGGGGGTTCCACACACCGTCGGCGAAAAACCGGACGGCCCATGGATCGGCGGCGATGGTATCGGTGTGGATCACGTACGATTCAAACCGGGTTGTGATGCGGAATTCGACCCCCGTCGGGATGCGGTCGATACGGCGTTCGGTATGGTATGGCATGGGTCACCGGATGGTTACGCGTTGAAAAATGGGCGGGGGCACGTGGCCCCCACCCGTGACCGAACGGTTACGCGTTCGGTTTGACGTCGTGGCACCGGAACGGGCCACCCCACGCGCGGACCACGTCGACCGACCCCCCGTGGCCGTTCGTCCACCCGTGCGCCCCACGGTTGACAACCGGACGCGTCGTGGTCACGTGGTCGTTCCGGACCGCGAAATTGCACCGGGCACCCGGCCATTCCGCCCGCCACGCGACCGCGATCGCCGCGTCGGGCGCCCCCACGATGGCGGCAACGGCGTACATCACGTTTTGGCCGTCCATGATTTTCCGGCCGGTGTACCGCCCGACGTTGACCGTGGTGGCGGACGTCGGCACGTGGTGTTCCGCCGCCGCCGCGTCGAATCGGACGACCGCCGCGTCGATGTCGGCCGGGGTCCGGACGACGTCGCGGACGGCGTGCATCCCGGCCGCGATGGCCACCATGGGGGCGGTCGTCAACGCCGCCACGATGTCCGGCGTGAACCGGGGTTCCACGGCGTCCCCGACCGTGCGGGTTGCGGTGACGACCGCCAACCGGTACCCGTCGGCGAACGGGACCACGTCGGCCGTGGTCGCGACGACGTCGGCGGGGTCGGCGATGACGACGTCGGTCGGGGTGGCGACGTCGACCGACACGTCGGGCGTGGTGTCGACGGTGGCCGGGGTCGTGGTGCGGGGCGTGGTGCGGCGTGCCATGATGCGTTGTCCGTTCGTTGGGGTCACCCACCGGTGACCGTTTTTGCGTCCGGCGCCGTCGCGGCGCCCGGTACACCATTAGCACCTGCCTCGGACCTTAAGCAAAAATCCACATCCCCATCGCTGGCCGTTTCTGGGGTGAATCGCTCCCGGAATCCCCGGAAATCGCTATTTTTACCCGAAGCGAGACTCGTAGATTTCTGAGGCAGTTTTCAAAAACCCTGAGTTTGACCGTAAAATCCGGGTCTATAATGCATTTGATGTAATGAGAGACGGAAACTCTGGGTTCGACCCCCCCTACCCCCCTACCGTGCCCCCCCGCTACCCCTTCTTTTTCCCCCTCCCTTCTTCTTCTTTTTCTAATTTAATGTAATAATGGTATATATAGATAAGAAAGAAAAAAGACAAAGGAATAAGGGCGGTGCCCCCCCATGGGGACGGTGGGGGGCGCGCTCCAGAGAATCCGTCTCCATATCCCACAAACACACATTTGACACAAACCCCCGGATATGCGACAATACCCACCTATGCATGGACGCCCCCTGATTCGCGATGACCGGCCCCCCTGCCAGGCCCCGAACTGCACGGCCCCACGGACCCTGGGCTCGACGTACACCCGCGCCGATGGCACGGTGGTCCGCTCGTACCGCAAGTGGTGCTCGTGGCACGCCAACCACCCCCTGTCGCTGCCGAACCCCGGCCTGGCCCCGGCCCGGTCCCTGGACGAGCCCGGCTGTCACGTCCCTGGCTGTACGCGCGTGGCGCGGCGCTATCCTCGGACCACGACCGATGCCGAGGTCGCCGCCACGCTCGAAGAGCTCGCCCCGCTCCCAGCACTCGACCGCCCGCCCACGGCCAAGGAACGGAGGGCCTGGGCCCGCGCTGAACTAGAAGACATGTACGGCCCCGAGTCGACGCAGCACGCCGGCTATGCCCTGACGTGCTCGCGCCATACCAAGGCCCACATCCCCTCCCTGACGAACCCGCACGTCGCCGCGCTGGCCGCCGAACGCCCGCCGCGACTCGTGCTGCCCCGCCCACCCCGCAAGGTCAAGAAAGTCGCCCCCGCCCCCGCCCCGGCACCGAGACGGCGCCTCGTGCCTGAGTCGAGGCGGCGTCTGAAAGCCGTGCCGCAGAAGCCCGCCGCGGCCCCCTCGCTGGCTGGCCGCACCCCCACCGTGATCCCCAGCGTGATCGCGGCGTTGGAGAAGTTGTCGCCCAAGGAACTCAAGAAGCGCGGCTTCGTGAAATCCGGCGGGCGGTTCTACGAACTGTAACCACCACCAGAAAGGACACCCCCATGCCGTCGTTTGCCTTCCCCATCGGTCCCGTCTACCACTTCCTGTCCATGGCCATCGGCCGGGCGCCGTTTGTCGTGACACCGGACGTTCTGCTGGCGCAGGGCGGTCACATCCTGGACGCGTACCCCGCCGCCATGCGCCAGGATTTGAAGGACACGGTCCTCGCCGCCGACGTGACGGCGTTCAACACCCGGCTCGAGTTGGTACGTGGCGTGGTCGCCGACGTGCTGGACGAGCGCGACCGTCAGATGACCAAGTGGGGCGACCAGACGCACAGCCCCGAGATGTGGCACGCCATCCTGTCCGAAGAAGTGGGCGAGGCCGCCGAAGCCCTGCTCCACGACGCATTCGGGGGTGCCCACGCCGGCACGCTCGAAAAGGAGATGATCGAGGTCGCCGCCGTCGCGCTCGCCATGGTCGAAGCCTTGCGCGAGGGGCGTTGCGGCACGCGATACACCCGTCCAGCGGAGGGCAAGTGAGTGCCTACCGACCCGTTGCCGATTCGACACGCCGACTGGCTCCAATCACCGACACTGGGCTGGCACGACGCCCACACGATTCCCCACGGCCCGAGCCCAGCCGACCCGGTGCTGGTCAAGGCCTGGTCCCGCCGCACGAACCAGCTGTTCGTCGCGGTCGCCGTGTGGAGCGAGCTCCACGGTCAGTTCCTGACGTTCAACGGCGTGCAGTACGCCGCGCTGACGGCCCGGATCGTGGAGTGGATGCCGCTGCCGCCGGAGTGGCCCCGGCATCCGGGTCCGACGCTGCCGGGCCCAGCCCTGCCCGGATGACGCGCCCGGACCCTGGCCCGTCGTTCGCGGCGTGGGAAGAAGAAGGCCGCATGTACGCGCGGCGCAATGACGTCTCGTCCTGGGACCTGGGCTTCTGGCTGGTCCGGGGTCAGGGGTGGTCGTTGGACCCCGGATTCAAGGCGTCCAGCCGCATCACGGGCCGGAGTCGCAGTCACCTGCACGCGTTGTACGATGTGGCCGTAGCCTTCCCCGAGGGCCCAGCCGCGCCGCATCTGGCCTGGATCACGCACAAGATGCTGTTGCGGATCAAGGACCTCGACCTGCGGGACCGCGTCCTGGGACGGGCCATCGCCGAGCGATGGACGTCCGGCGAACTGGAGCGCTACTTCGCGCAACATCCGCCGCCATCGACGTATGGCAAGAACAAGGACCGCACCGGAGGCACGACGAACCGGCATCGACGCGTCCAGTGCCCCAACTGTCAGCATATCTTCCCGATGACGGGACACAAAGTGAAGGTGCCCGATGGACAGTGAATCCGCTATGTACCGCGCCGCCGAGCAACAGCACCGTTCCGCGGAGAAAAAGATCCGCGATCTCGAAACCCGCGTCCAGGAGTTGGAGAAGTTCTTGCGCGGCGTTCACGAGGTGCTGACCGGCCCGACCATCGTACAGTGGCCTCGCGTTGCGTCGGCCTCGCTGGCGCGTCAGATTGATGAAATCGTCCCGCCCCCGGAGCGGACCGCGTGAAGCGCCGGACTCCGGCGTCACGGGCCGCGTACCCGTCGCCGCTGAAAGCGTTGCTGGATGGCGTGCTCCCCAACGTGCTGACGCCGTTGCGGGAGCCGCCGCCTCCCATTCGCCCGAACCAGCCCCGCGCGACCGTGCTGACGCCGACGGTTCGCGGAGGCAAGGCCCGGCCCGCGTGCAAGTGCGGCCGCCCCGCTCAATTCAAGGAAATCCGGAACGGCGTCGCCCGGTACCGCACCGAGTGCGGGCGGTGCCGCGACCTGCGCCGGTACCATTCCCCCACGTCGCAGAAGCCGATTGCCCTGCCCCACAGCGTGCGGCCTCGATGCACGGTGCCGGGGTGCCCCAACGCCGTGCGCGTGGTGAAAAAGAAAGACGCCCCGCAAGGCACCCATACCCCGTCCTGGGTCCCCCCGGATGCCGTCGGGGTCTTCATGGCGTCGCCGTGGTGTGTCAAGCATAAGCTGTTGAATGACCGGCCGGTCGGCGTCCTGACGCCGCCGCCCGCGTACCCTCGGACGGACCGCTCGGCGCAGTTTGCCACGGGACGGGCGCAGTGGTCCGCGTGGCGGTCGCGGTTCCGGAAAGGGCTGGGCCTGCCCGAGTACGGCGCGGTGACGTGGGTCTACACCGAAGAGGGTCAGCGCGTTATCCTAGTCTCTACCAAGGGCATGGGCGTGCAGGTCCGGGCCTGGCCCGACACGGTCGCGCTTGTGGCGTGGTGGACCATGCGCCAACCCATCCAGAAAGTCGAGATGGATGCCGAGACGCGCGACCGGTGGCCGACTTACGGCTCGTTGGCGACGTCGTTGGGCGTCTCGTCGGCGATGATTGCGTGGATTGTCTGGGAGCTGCGCGTCGGGCGTATCATGGTGCGCGGTTACCCGGTGGAACGGTATCCCTGTGTCGGGGCCGATGGTGTGCCCTACACGTTAACGATTCTCTATACCCTGGACCCGAACTCATGGCAGTGGACGGACGCGACGGCTATCGACCAGTCAAACGCCGCAAAACACCGGTGGCACCCAAGCCTGGTAAGCGCGTGGCCCCCGCCGTCGTTGCGCGGGACGCGCGTCCCGTGGCGCCTGCGAAGCCCCGCGTTCTTCCGAAAGAAGAAAGAAGCCCGGCTCGCAGCACAGCGCTCGTCCGACAGCCTCCAGAAATCGACCTCCGCGTCACCACCAACCGGTACAGCGCCATCAAGCGGCACTCGCTCCGGGAGCGGCTCAATCAGGTATCCGCGTCCGACACCGACGTGATGGACCTGATGCCCGAGGCGCAGTTGATGCGGGCGTTGATTTTGGACTACGTCGACAACTACGACGCCGTCAAGGAGGCGTTGCTGGAATGGCACGCCCGCATGCAGCAGGGGCAGAAGGCCCCGATGCCTGCCCGGTTGCCGGATTTGTTCGACGTCCAGAAGTTGATTGACGGCGTCGGCAAGATTATCTCGCGGGCGCACGCCATCAACCAGACCGGGACCGTGTCGCTGGCCGTGTTCCGCCGTGCGGTGGAGTTGATGGGCCTGGCCGTGGCCACCTATGTCGAGGACCCCGAGGTCATCAAGAAGATCGAGACCGCCTGGGGCCACATCGCCCTGGACCCGAAGCAGGCCGCACGCAAGAGGCGCGACGATGACGCCATCGATGCCGAGGTGCTGACGGATGATGCTTCTTAAGGACATGATGGGCGGGGCGTTGATGGGACGTCCTGCAGTGCGCGTGGTGCCCCGACCGTCGGCGACCCCGACCCCGGACCCGCCGACGGGCGCGGAGTTCCTGGAGGGCGCCATCAGGACGTTGCGCGTCCGTGTCAAACGATGGGCGCCCCCCGCGCATGCCGCCGCCGCCGAACATTCGTTCAGGGCGTTCATTGCACAGTATTTGTCGCATCACTTCGACAAAGGCTTCTGTGAGATGCACGATGACCTGCTGGACCGCGCCGAAGACCCTGGCGTCGCCAAGCGGGTGGCCCGCATCGCGCCCCGCAAGTTCGGCAAGACCACGTTGTACGGACTGGCGCTGCCGCTGTGGAAGCTGGCGTACAAGAAGAAATGGTTTGTGTTGATGGTCGGCGAGTCGTTGCCGTCGGCCCAAGCCAACCTGCAGTCTATCATCGAAGAGTTGGAGCAGAATGAGAAGTTGCGACATGATTTTCCTCATCTGGCTCCCGCTATCGACCGCAAGGGTCAGTTCACAAAATGGACCGACCACCAGCTGGTCTTCAAGTCCGGTGCCACCATCTTGGCCAAGGGCATGGGGTCCAAGATGCGCGGGGTCAAGTTTAAGAATCACCGCCCTGATCTCGCGATTCTGGATGACCCCGAGTCCCCCGAAACCGCCGACACGTTCCACAAGCGCCAGAAGCACAAGCGGTGGTTCGGCGGGACGTTCATCGGCCTTGGCGCTGACAATTGGGACATCTTCGTCATCGGGAATCTTCCACACGAAGACTGTCTGATCGCCACGCTGGTCTCGTCCGAGGAATGGGATGGCTTGCTGTGGCGGGCCATCAACATGCGGTTGAAGGAGGAACGGTTCCCGTTGGGCAACCGGACGGATGACGGCTCCGCGTTGTGGCCGGATGTCTGGCCGTTGGACAAGTTGGCCAAGTTGCGAGCCGACCCCACGGTGGGCGACCTGTCCTTTGCGCGAGAAATGTTGAACTTCGCCCGCAACGCCGAGGACATCGAGTTCCGCACCGACGAGTTCCAGTACATCGATTGGGACGCCTCGCGGATGAAGGAGTACCGGTTCGTCAAGGCGTACGTCGACCCGGCCGGGGGCGAGCGTCCCGGTGAGATGCGGCGCGGCAACCGGGACTACTTTTGCATGGTGACGGGCGGCTTGACCAAGGACAACTGGGTGGAGATCTTTGACATCCAGATGCACAAGCTCGCCCCCGACCGGCAGATGGACACTATCATCGAGGTCGTCAAGTGGACGATGGCGCGGGTGACCGTCGAAGAGAACATGTACAAGAACTTGTACGGCGACGCGTTGCGGAAGAAGGCGCTCAACCAGAAAGTTGCCGTGCGGGTCGATACGGTGGACAATACCGTCTCGAAGATGACGCGCATCCTGAACTCGCAGCCGGCCCTGATGGACCCCGTGGTCCGGCATATCCGCTTTGCGCGGCACCTTCGGAAGACCCATCCAGAGTTTTTCGCGCAGTATGACCAGTTCCCGTCCGACCATGACGACGGGCCTGACGCGGTCAGCGGGCTGGCTCCCAGACTGTACCGACCGCCAGTTCGGCCGAAGACCCTCGGCACACTCACCAAGAAGTCCTATTGGAAAGGGGCGGCCTAATGGCGCGTCGTCAGCCAGCACGTCAGTCGGTTCGGAAGTACCGGACCTCGCAGGAACAGAAGATGCGGACGTCGAACGTCGGCTTCACCGGGATCAAGATCCGGGGTGGACGCGTCGACGAAGAGTTCTTGCCCGAGTTGCGCGGTGCCAAGGGCATGAAGGTCATTCGCGAGATGGAGTCCAACGATCCCATCGTCGGCGCCGTGATGTTCGCCATCTCGATGCTCATTCGTCAGTGCGAATGGGAAGTCAAGCCGTTCAGCGATCAGAACGTCCACATGAAGCAGGCCGAAGCGATTCGGACCATGCTGGACGACATGACGACGACATGGTCAGACGTGTTGTCCGAGATCCTGTCCATGTTGCCCTACGGGTGGTCGTTCCTGGAGGTCACGTACAAGAATCGCGCCGGGTACACCCACGCCGATGATCCGCTGACGTCTCGGTACAAGGACGGCGTCATCGGCTGGCAGAACATGGCCATCCGTGGGCAGGACACCCTGGTCAAGTGGATTCGTGACCCCCAGTTCCGCGTGACCGGGTTTGAACAGGCCGATGGCGAGGGGCGCAAGGCCATCATGCCCCTGAACAAAGGGCTGCTGTTCCGGACGTCCACGCACAAGGACAACCCCGAGGGGCGGTCCATCCTCCGCAATTCGTTCCGGCCGTGGTACTTCAAGAAGCGGTTGGAAGAGATCGAGGCCATCGGCATCGAGCGAGACATGAACGGCGTGCCCGTCATGACCACGCCCGAGGGCGTCAACATCTGGGACGCGTCGGACGGGGAGGCTGCCGAGTACCTCCGCATGGCCGAGACGGTCGTCCGCAACCTCCGCCGCGACGAGCAGGAGGGTATCGTCAAGCCGTACGGGTGGGAACTCGAGCTCCTGTCGGCCAAGGGGTCGCGGTCCGTCGACACGACGCAGGTCATCGGGCGGTATGCGAACGCCATCGCCATGACGTGTCTGGCCGACTTCATCATCCTGGGCCACAACAACCGCTATGGGTCGAAGGCGCTGGCCGGCAACAAGACCGCCATGTTCCAGCACTCCATCACCGGGTGGGCCAAGAGCATCGCTGACGTCATTAACCGAATCGCGTTGACGAAACTGTATGCGTACAACGCGTGGCCGATGGATGAGATGGCGACCTTCCGTCCCAAGGGGTTGATGCTGCCCGACCTCGAGGCCATGTCGATTTTCATGAAGAACTTGAGCCAGGCCGGGTTCAAAATCTTCCCGAACATCGAGATCGAGAAGGCGATTCTGGCGCTGGCCGACCTGCCGACCGAAGGCGTCCAGTTGGGCCGAGACAACGTCGACCCGAATACGCAGTTGACTGTGGATGCGGCCCGCGAGGCCCAGGAGAGTGAAGATGACGACCCCGCCGCCGACCCCGCCGATCCCGACACCGAGGACCAGGAGTAGAGCCATCACGGACGTCGTCGGAGTCGAGCTCCAGAAATGGGGCGCCGTGCTGGACCGCCAGACGTTGCGCGAGGTCAACGTCGTCGTGAAGTTCGGGGTGGGGAACCGCATTCGGGCGGTCTTGGTCTCGGTACAGACCGAATCCGACCTGGGGGGTTGACACCTTCCCCGCGAGCCCGCATAATCCCCCTCGGTGGTAGGACATGCGTAGGGGTGCGCAGGCAGGGCCCCCGGCGGACTCGGCACCCGCTGGGGGCACTCTCAACTAAACGCTCGACCGTCAGAGGCGTGGAGGCGGCAATCCTCGGACCGATGTCCCTGGAATGCTGCCTCTTCTACTAGGAATCTGCATGGCAACTCAAGCAAGCGTGGTGAAAGTCGATGACGACCGTCGCTTGGTGTTCGGATGGGCGAACGTCGCCATCCGCAAGACCGGCGAGCAGGTCACCGATTCCCACCAGGAGCAGATCGACCCCGACGACCTCGAGAACGCCTCCTACAACTTCGTCCTGTCGTTCCGCGACATGAACGCCGACCACACGAAACCGGTCCTCGGTCAACTGGTCGAGTCCATGATGTTCACTCCCGAGAAGTGCCTGGCCCTGGGCCTGGCCAAGAACGCCGTGGACCAGGGGTGGTGGGTGGGCTTCTACGTCGAGGACGACACCGCGTGGTCCAAGATCAAGAAGAACGAATACGCCATGTTCTCGATCGAGGGCACGGCCATCCCGGTCGAGGAGTAAATGGCCAAGAAACTCAAGCAGTTGTCCGTGACCGCTGTGGCGCTCGTCCCGCGTGGGTCCAACCCCGACGCGCACATCGCGTTCTACAAGTCCGACGCCACCCACGCCCCGGTGCCCGTTGCCGTGGACACCGTCGAGAAGGCCACGTTCAACGACATCCTGCTGGCCGAACAGCGGCGCAAGGCTCTGTACAAGTTGGCGGACTCCATCTACACGATGCAGGACGCCATGTACTCGGCTATCCACGCCGACAACCCCTCTGCCGACATTCGCAAGTCGGTCAAAGAGTTCAGCGCGTACGTCAATCAGCTGCTTGACGCGATGGACAGCAACACGCTCGACGGCGACGCCGATGTCGCCAAGCAGCTGGTACTGAAGAAGGCCGAGGGCGTGTTTGCCCGGTTCTTCAACCAGGAGCCCCAGACGATGAGCAAGACGATTGCCACGCCCCCGGCAGCGGCCGAACAGACTCCGCCCGCCGTCGAGATCAACCTCGCCGAACTGCCCGCCAACGTGCAGGCGTTCCTGAAGGCGCAGCAGGCGCAGACCGAGGCCGCGATGGCCACGGCCAAGGCCGCCCAGGATGCCGCCGACCGCGCCATTGCGGCGGGCCTGGTCGAGACCGAGAAGCGCGAGACGCTCGAATACACGGCCATCGCCAAGGCCGAGATCCCGCACCTCCCCGGCACGGCCGAGGAGAAGGGCGCCATCCTGCTCGCGATGGCGAAGTCGCTGACGTCGGAGCAGTACACGGCGGCGTTCAACCTCATCAAGGCCGGTGGCGCCGCGATGACGTCGCAGACCATCGAGAAGGGCGTTAGCGAGAACACCACCGCCGCCACGGTCGAGGGCTCGGAGCTCGTGCAGTTCTTCGACAAGGCCGCGACCGACCTGATGGCGGCCGACCCGAAGGTGACCGTCAAGGCCGTCGCGCTGACGAAGGTCTATAAGGTGTACCCGAAGAAGTACCGGGAGCTCATCGAGGAAGAGAAGCGGACTGGCCGTCGCCAGGCCTAACATCAACAGACCCCTGACACCTGTCAGAAGGAGCAAATCACATGGCTTTCGAAGCCCCAGGCGCCTCGGAGTTCTCGTTCGATGCGGGCGCTGACCTCTCGGCACTGCAGTACCACTTCGTCAAGCTGAACTCCAGCGGTCAGGTCGTCGCTATCGCGGCCACGACCGACCAGGCGATCGGCATTCTCCAGAACAAGCCCGGCGCCGGGGAATCCGCGACGGTCTGGATGGCCGGCATCAGCAAGTACAAGACCAGCGCGGCCATCGCGGCGGGCGCCGTCGTCGGTGTCAGTGCCAACGGGCGCGGCGTCGGTGCGGCCACCAAGTCCGTGGGCCAGGCCCTGGACACGACCACGGGCGCGGACCAGCTGGGGTCCATCGCCTTCGACTGCCGTCGCCCGTACGCCACGGCCATCTCGTAACGTCCACCCGAACCCAGAAACAAGGGAGAGCAGCACATGAGCGCATTGGTTCCGGTTCGGCGTGGTCAGCCGAGTCTCGAAGACGTCCACATCTCGGGTACGCTGTCGAACATCGGCGTCGCGTACTTCCAGACGACGCAGGACTTCATCTACCCCAACGTGTTCCCCATCCTGGATGTGGAACACAAGAAGGACAACTACTGGACGTGGCCGTCCGACGCATGGCTCCGCGACGAAGCGCGGAAGCGTGCGCCGCACACCGAGTCGGCGGGCAGCGGGTTCGAGCTGTCGACCGACAGCTACAACGCCGACGTCTGGGCGTTCCACAAGGATCTGGACAACCAGACGCTGGCCAACGCGGACGACGGCCTGAACCTCGAGGAAGCGACGGTCAACTTCGTGTCGTCCCGCCTCGCACTGCGCCAGGAGCGGCAGTGGGCGGCGGACTTCTTCAAGACCGGTGTCTGGGGCACGGACTACGCGGGCGTCGCGTCGGGTCCGACCGGCAACCAGTTCCTCCGCTGGGACGACGTGGCGTCGGACCCGGAAGCCGACCTCGACCTGATTCGCGAGCGGTCGCTCACGAGCACGGGTCTCGAGAACAACACGCTCGTCATCGGCTACCAGGCCTACCGGAAGCTCCGCCGTCACCCGGACTTCAAGGAGCGCCTGAAGTACACGTCGACCGAGTCGGTCACGCTGCGGATGCTCGAGGAGTTCCTCGAGATCGACCGCATCCTGATCGCCAAGGCCGTCGTCAACACGGCGCCCGAGCGCGCGACCAAGGCCGTGTCGTTCATCTTCGGCAAGTCGGCCTGGTTCGGGCACGTCGCCGCGAACCCCGGTCGACTGACTCCGTCGGCGGGCTACACGTTCCGCTGGACCGGCGTGTCCGGTGGACTCGGCCTCGGCGCGGGCGTGGCGACTATCCCGGTGCCGCTGACCAAGTCGACGCGGTACGAGATGGAGGTCGCGTTCGACAACAAGGCCGTGGCGCCCGACCTCGGCGTGTTCATCGAGAACATCGTCGGATAACCCGTCCACCAGCAAGGAGGCACGGACATGGCGATTTCTGTAGTGGTCAAGCCCTTCACCGCCTTTGGCGAGGCGTATGAACGGGGAGACCTCGTGGACACGGGCAGCTTCCGCAACGAAGCCGCGATGACGTCCACGCGCATGATCCGGCCTGCGACGCCGGAGGAGTACGCCGAGGCCATGGGCCTGACGTCTTCCTTCGACGCCGAGGCCGCCCCGCTGGCACGCGGTCGCAAGGCCGCTGCCGCGCAGGAACCCGTCGAGGACGAGGAAGACTCGGACGAGGTCGATGAGACCGAAGACGAGGACACCGACGTCGACGAGATCGAGGACGACGAGGAGGAAGAAGATGAAGCGCCTCCTCCGCCCCCGGTGAAGCCGGCCAAGGCCAAGAAGGAAAAGGCCCCGGCCAAGACCAAGGCCAAGAAGACGGCGAAGAAGTAGGCGGTTCGCCCTCGACACACCGATCGAGGTCACTCGGCCCGCACGTGTTGCATGTGCGGGCCGTTTCTTCTAAGTGCAAGGAGTTGTTCATGAGAGTACTGCTGTCGTTCCTGATGCTGATCCTGTGTGCCGTGACGAGCGCGGCGCAGACGGTCGAGACCATTCCCCTGCCGGCCGAAACCGTGAAGGTGACGCTCGGATGGGACAAGCCGCTGACTGGCGACCCGGTCACCGGCTACGAGATCGTGTTCGCCAACACCATCCAGAATGGTGCGGGCAACACGGGTCAGCAAATCAAGACCATCCCTATCAACGACCCGACGGCGCTGTCAATCGAGGTCGACAACGCGATGCTGCCGACGGTCAAGGAGTTCTACGCATCCATTCGCGCGGTCAGTGGCTCGTTGAAGTCGGTCCACTCGAACGCGTTGCTTTTTCGCAGAGCGACGCCACCGTCAGCACCGGGGAATTTCCGGGGTGTCGTCGCGGTGGTGCAGGCTTCATTGGGCAAGCCGGAATCTGGCGACGTGATGGCCGATTCCTGGATTCGTATGTGGGAGGGTTCAACTCACGTGATCGAGCCACTCGCGTCGAGCTTTCGTTCGTCTTCACTGACGGTCAGCGCCGAACATGGGTTCAGCTTGTCGAACCCGGTTCCGCCTGGGAAGTCCGACTCGCCGACCTCTTCAACTCGTCAGAGGTAGTCGGGATGCAGGTCATGGCGTTCGGCGAGTTGGTGTGTGATGGCGGGACGGTGAAGTGCGGGGCCACCGTCACGAACTGGTACCAGCCGAACATTCCTCCGGGCGTGGCCCCCGTCGTCAACAACGTCGAGTTCCAGTGCAGGTAATCTGACCATGCGACCCTACCAGTCCCACGAGTGGGCCACCATCGTCGACATCATCCGAACCGAGGCGCCATGGCGTCCGTTCCCGCAAGTGCTGGCGGACGCGGACTTCATGGCGGCCTGGCTGACGGCGTTCGCGTCGCTCGAAGCCAACCGCACGCTCTCCAAGGAAGCCTTGATCGCCTGGTGGCACTCCACCCAGGAGTACAAGGACATGCACGCGAAGCCGGTGCCCGTGCCGGATGAGCCGGAGACGCCGCCCCCGGCCGCGCGTCCGGACACGACGCTTCCGCTCCGCGTGTCGCCCAGCAAGCGCTGGTTCATGACAGACCTGGGCCTGTTCAATTGGCGCGAGTTCACCGCCATGAGCCTGCTGTCCCACTGGATGCAGGGGCGGCAGGCGCACGTCGCCGCGTGGATGGCGCGGGCGGCGTCCAAGCGCGTGACGATTCTTCGGTGCGCCGGCAGTCTGGGCGGTCCATACTGGTCCGACACGGCCCGCGCCCTGACTGGCCTGGACCTGACCATTCCGAACACGCCCGAGACGTTCACGGCCGCGCGTGAACTCACCCAGGAGGCGGCACGCCACGGGCTCAAGGTGCGCTGGTTCATCTTCGGTGACCTGCACGAGTTGCTGCCCGATGCGGACGCCGTCTCGTTCGAGGACTGGCGCGACCGCCGCGACGTGGTCGATGGCCATCCGCACCGGCAGACGGCGCTGATGCGGTACGCCGAGACGTTCGTGCGTGCCCTGACATTCGAG
>Ga0075163_10000468_pt1 | contig 51894 bp, 22 predicted proteins | sample JI1023141ADNA_FD_71478 | JGI IMG/M metagenome (GOLD analysis project Ga0075163, IMG submission 71478) | Wastewater effluent complex algal communities from Wisconsin, to seasonally profile nutrient transformation and Carbon sequestration -... | ecosystem: Engineered > WWTP > Effluent > Algae...
AGAGTCAAAAATTACTGAAAATTCAGCACACACTTTTGTTATTTCATAATCGCCCGACTTCATTCGGCCTTTTTCCTGGTAGGCATGCAGGTTGCCGGGATGTTGCAAAGCCCATCTCATAGCAGCTTGCAGCGATGTTTTAGAATTGTACCGGGTGAGTATGCCGTACTCGGCCACTTCAAAATGATCGGCTGCAATATCTGTATCCAGCTTTGTTCCGGGTGCCAGCAATTCCCTGGGACCGGTCTTGCAATCAACCGAAATGATCGGCAATCCGCAAACCATCGATTCTATCAATACATTGGGAAAACCTTCTCCCAACGAACTCAAAATAAAACATTGGGCCCGGGACATGTATTGATAAGGATTTTCGGTAAAATCCAGGAAGATGATCTTGTCTTGCAGTTGCAGGCTTCGCACTTTTTGTTTGATTGGCTCCAATAAATTTCCCTTTCCGATTAACAACAGCCTGAAAGGCAGGTCACGTATGCCTTCCACCGCATCAACCAATAAATCATGATTCTTTTCTTCCCGGAAAGTGGCCACATTGATAAAAGTAAATGGGGCGAAATCCATGGGCCGGGGAAGTGGTAACTTCGACAGGTCACCGATTCGTTGAATATCTGTCGGGTTTTTTACCACTGCATACTCCGATTGAATTTTATAGTCCTGCAGCGCTTCCACCGTGCCTTGCGAATTGGGTAAAATGCTATCGGCTTTGGGGTAAAATGTTTTCAGCAGCCAGAGTTTGATCTTCCCTGCCAGTGTATTCGAATTATAATAGTATGGTGTATAAAAGCGCTCACTGATGAGCACTTTTGCATTGATGCCAAGTGATTTCGCCATACCGGCAATGAGGTTCGGGCGATTCATTACGGCCAACACGAGGTCTATCTGCTGTTGATTGCAATAACGTTTAAATTTCCAGGCAAGGAAGGGAAGCTTGATGAGTTTCCAGAACTCATTTTCGTAGCGATATGATTTTTCGATGTAATGAATTTTCTGATCGGGCAGGATATCATATTCGATCTCGGTATTCATCAGTACCAGGTGAATATCGTACTTATCCCGATCGAGCTGGTTCACCAGGTTGGCCACCATTCTTTCTGCACCTGCTCCTCCCAGTGAGTATGTAAGTATTACAATTTTCTTTCGCATATGAAACTCAGTCCGCCATAAAGGTTCAAAAACCTTGCCGCCCGGAGCATGGTGATCGTATTTTCCTGCAAATATCGGGAATCGGGGCTGAAATATATGGGTTAGGCGTGAGGTATGCTGGCTGTTTGCGCTAAGATCGTGTGTAGTTATGATTTATATCAACGAATGCGGCCTTCAAGTATGCCAAGCCATTTACTGCAGCTTTTCTCTACACTGAAGTCACGAGCCCGCATAGCTGCTTTTTGCTGCATGTTTTGCAGTGATCCGGGATGAATGAATAAATCACATATGGCAGTTGCCCATTGTTTGTGCAGGGGTTCTATTTGTTGATCTGTTGCATTAAAATGATGATCAAACACCGGCATCAACATTCCGTAGGATTCGCCGGAAGTTTCATCAGTAAGAATTTCCCGTGGGCCCGTAGGGCAATCGGCGCTGATCACGGGCAATCCGCAGGCCATGGCTTCTACCAATGCATTGGGAAATCCTTCCCAGGCCGAAGTAAATACAAAGAGATCTGCCCTGGCAATATACCGATGTGGATTCGCCTGTTGCCCCGTCATGATCACATCATAATGTTCATCGGTCATGGCTTCTCCAACGGCTTTCACCCGGTAACCATTATTGCGCAGGTATTGCAGGCAGAATTGATAGATCTCTTCATTAACCGGGTTTGACCGATCCACATCGCCTACCATTAATAAATGCAGGTCAGGAATGGCTTGCCTGGCTTCATGAAAAATTTTTGCCAGATGCCAGTTGCACTTCTGGCTGTCGAAACGCCCCATGTGCGACAAAACCTTTCCATTAAAAAATGTTGACATAGTAGATTCAACCGGCATAGCTGCATCTGAGGCGATCTTTTCTATATCGTACCCGTTGTAAGCAAAAAGATGATTTTTGATGCCGTACAGTTTTAATAATTCCTGGTTGATCTGGTTGTGTACCGGCACCAGGGTTCCGCTATTACGAAAGAGTTGTTTGTAAAATAAAGTATCAGCATTCATTTTCACCAACGACTGCCTGATGGAAGCAAAACGTTTTTCTCCCGTAACGGTGAGGTTGTTGATGAGCATGGCCGTACTTCCGAAAGCGATGGATACATCGGGCTTCCAGGCCTTTTTTATTTTCCTCAGTTGCCTGGCACGCTTCAAAACGACGCCAACTTTTCCGGCAACTGAACGGGACCTTTTTATTTCAATTCGGGTGATCGGGCTTTGATAAGGATAATCATGTTCATTGGCGGGTTCGAGCGAAACCACCTTCACGTCATGAAACCGGCCCAGGTAATTGGTCAGGATCATGCCGGCTTTTTCCTGCCCGCCGTGGGCAAGTGAAGGAATTAAAAAAAGAATCTTCATTTTTTAAATAGCGGTTGACGGCACGTATAACGTGAAGCCATATACGAAAACAAGGTGCTTAGTTTCCTATTTTCTTTTTACCGATGTATATTAAGTTGGGCGCTGTTTTTTTAACAAAGATGCGCTTCATCTGGTCGGCGGCATAATACATAAATCCCCGCTTGTTATACCATTGCAGGTTCATGCCCCTGCATAATAACGTTGAAAAACCAAACTGCTCGGCAAGTGGCTTCAGCACCGGCACGCTCCAGTTGCGGATATGCTGCATATGATGGAAAGTGGCACCGCAATCGGCACAATGTACGTGCACTTTATCCAGAATTTCTTCATTCGGCGTAGTGATCACGATCACACCACCTGGCTTTAATATCCGGTTGATTTCTTTAAGCGTTCCGTGCAGGTAATTGTCGGTAAGGTGTTCAATGGTTTCTATGAGGAAAACCATGTCGAAATTATTTTCAGGATAGGGTGTTGGCAGCCCGGTGATGAGCGTGCAACCTTTGAAACCAGGGGTATCTTTAAATTTCTCCTGCGTTTGTGCTGCGATGGTATCGGTAAAATCGCAGGCATATAATTCGATGGCGGGGTTAAATGCCAGCAGGTCGTTCAACAGGAAACCCTGGCCTGTTCCATAATCCAGCACTTTGCCTTGTATGGGCACTTGTTTGTTTACAAATTTCAAAATAGCCGGACCGGCATTTTGGGTAAACCAGGTGCCATCGTATGCGGCGTAATTGTTTCTGAAATTCCAGAAGCGGGCTACCTTTTCATCTGTCCATTCAAGAAAGTGCGGTTTATATTCGTTACTCATAATAATTTTTTTATTCTTTTATGATAAAAGACTGACCGGTGGTAAGCATAACCACTGATTCCTTTTTTTCCCGGAAGAAATCATCCATGGCCTTTTTGGCACCTTCACAGGAATAAAAACCATAATCATCACAGATGATGATACCTCCTTTATGTAATCTGTCATAAAAGTAAGCGATCGAATCATAGGTAGGCTGGTAAAGGTCAACATCAACATGCACAAATGAAAAACGCACATCGTTCACTTCTGCAAAACGATCGGGTATCCAGCCTTTATAATATTGTACAAAATCAAATTTCGAAAGATTACTGCGACATACATCTTCGCTGGTGGTGAGATCGCCTTGTTTCCAGTACGGGCCGTCTTCTGGTGCTGGTTTGCTAAGTCCTTCAAATGAATCAAAAATATGGTGCTTTTTATCCAACTTGTTTGTTGCAATGGATTGGCAGATCAGGTAAGATGTTCCGCCGGTAAACGAGCCGCATTCCACTGTATCGCCGGGTATGTTCCTTACCAATTGGAGGAATTGATTTACGGTATATTTTCTATCGAGCGAATGAAAATTATCGCCTTCAAATCCCACATAATAATTTTCAAATTCCTTATCATCTCTCCATACCTGGCCAAATTCGGTAAAATGAAAATGCGGGTTAAACATATTTGCCAGTCGCTCCATGGCATAATAACGCAGATCTTTCCGGCCCGTGAGTACCCATTTACCCGCCAGCAGGATAAAATAATACAGGTTATAAAAGAAGGGAAATCGGGAAGATCTTTTTTTGCTCATTACTTTTATCCGGTGATGTGTTTGCTAACACTGGTGATAATCATTGTTCTTTTTACGGCAGTGGGGTTAGGTCGTTTTACGTGTAAACATGTTGATATGTGCCATCGGAACGATCTTGAAACGCCAGTTTACCAGGATCAATAAGCCAACATATAAGAAAGGCACTAAATACACTATATAAGTAAAACCCAGAACGGCCATTGCCAAAAGCGGCAAATTTAGCACAATGATTTTTAATACCAGCTTTAAAAACCCAATATAATTGATATAAGGCATCAGCCATTTCATGAGAAAAATGCAGGCAACAGTAAAGTAGATATAATAAACGATCAAAATAGACCAGGTAAATCCATCCAGGGAAAATAAGCGGGTGAAGAGGAACAGCATGGCCAGGATAAACAGGTTAAACCCAGCCTGGAAATAAAAGGATTCCTTTACTTTTTTTACCGAAATGAGTAACCTGCTCAGGAAAATATTGATGGCCATGCAGGGAAGCAAATAAATGAAATAACGAATAAAATGCCCTACCGTTTCGGCAGATTGATTGGTAAAGGTTCCGCGGTGAAATAAAATGTCTACGATCCAATCGGCATATAACCAGGTTAAAAAACAGATGGGGATGATCATAAACAGCAGGATGGTCATACTGTCCATAAAGATTTTATTCATATCGGCGAACCGCTTTTTAGCCGCCAGTTCGTTGAATTTGATGCCCGCCACTGCAGCAGCTTGCGACACAATGAAATTATTCGGCATGTTTACCACCTGCATGCCATAGTTATAGGCAGTATATAAACCCGTTTCCAATCCACTTAATAAAACGATGATGCCATAGTTATACGCAAATGCAGTGAGGTTGCCGAGTTGAACTGAGATGAGATTTCTTTTTACTCTTTTGGTGAGTCCGGCAGATGATGCCTTAAAAGTCCAGCCCAGCTTGAACTTCATGAACAGGATCAGCAATACGATGTTCAGAAAATAACCACACAACATGCCCATCATGATCGCTGTTATGCCAACCTGGCCATGAAACAATACCAGGGCGATCAATGCAAACAATTGCGCAACGCCACTGGCCAGCAAAGGAGCGGTAAAATAACGCAGGGTTGTGAGCACGGCAGTGAGGTAATTGGATAAGATCATCATCACGGGCAGCAGGCTGCTCAACATTAATAACAACTTATGATTGGCCAGTACTGATGGTTTAAATGCAGACACAAAACTGAATATCGGCACCGAAAAAAAGAACAGCAAAACAAACAAAACGAGCCCTGTTAACAGGTACCAATACCCGAAATAATTATAAAATGGGATCGCATCTTTCATCCCTTTATCTACCTTAATGTGCATTCCTTCGGGAAGAATAACGGCCAGGTCCATCCCATTGATCAATCCTGCCAACAGGGTGATGGTAGAGAAAATATAAAAATAAAGATCAGTATCAATGCTTGTTCCGAAGTAATAGGCAATAACGAGTGTATTTAGAAACAGCACCGCTTTAATGATGATATTTAAAGCTGTGGAAACAACAATCCCCCTTCTGAAAGATTCTGCCTTTAACATCCTGAAATTTTATACATGCTAGTATTTTAAAATGCCCAAAGCACCTGTAGAATGAATCCCTTACGAGGTATGCAGGAGAACTGCTTCATGAACAGGCTTCAAAAATATGGCATATTGTGCTGAGTGCCTAAAACAGCATGTGTAATCGCTGGAGGAGACCATTATCATAAATTCACCCATTCGGTTCCGTTATATCCCTGTAACACCGCCCCACCCGGGCAATCGGTACAAAAGCGGATCATGCCTACCACGGGCGTTTCGGGGCGCTGTGCCGTGGTGCCAACCGGCACGATGATGGCACCGGTGCCTTTTACATCCAGTTCGGCCCTGGGTACATTGGCTCCATTTTCGGCAGTGGTATTGATCGTGGTAAAACCATTGCGCAACATGGTAAAGCTGTTTCTGCGGCTCGCATCATTGCTTCCGTTTCCAATGGAGAACAACATTTCTGTTGGTTCAAAACCCAGGCCCTGGTATGCTGTTGTGGTATCATTGAAATGACCAAAGGCACTCATCGAACTGCTGTTGGCCAGGTTGCTGTAATTGGCCGCCAGGCTATATACATTGCTTGATCGGTTGTAACCACCAAATGCCATGGAGCCGTAGCCTGAATTCACATTGTACACACCGGCGGTAAACATACCCGATCCATATACATTAGAAGCCAATAACATATTTTTAGTAGACAGGTTATTATATCCGAATGCAGCGCTGTATTGGGTGTTTTTCTCGATCACATTGCCCACTCCTCCTGCGATAGAGGCCCAGCCACTATCTTTATTGTCCTGGCCAAGCGCTACAGCCGATTGAAAAAATACGCTGTTATTGGCGCCAATGGTTCCCAGGTAAAAACCATCGGCAGTATTGGATTGCCCGAAAATAGCAGACCCAATTCCCGATTTCAATTGGTTATACATTCCACTGGCCATGTGTGCGCTACCGTTAGTAATGATATTAAGGTGGCCAAAAGCATTGTTGTAATTTCCATCGATCACATTGCCCAACCCAACTGCCAGGTTTGCCCGCCCACTGTTGATCGTATTTGTTTCCCCCAGTGCCGTATTGGCCCAGCCTCCTTTGATGGCATTATTAAAACCAATGCCACTGCTATAAGAAGTATTCTTGAATATTTTATTCCGGTATCCAAAGGCCATCGACGACCAGCCCGAATCTGTATTCTCCTGGCCCATCGCTACTGCAGACTGGTAAGCGGTTGTATTCTTATATCCCATGGCAATGCTGTATTCTCCCAGGGAAACATTCTGGTAACCCATAGCAATAGACGCAGTATTGGCCGCCGTATCGGCAAAACCCGAACTCCATGAATGTGCGCCGAGGGCTGCTGAATTTAATCCTTCGGCATGGCTGTAATCTCCTGTTGCCACCAGGCCGTTACCGGTTAAGGAAATGATTCCTTTGGCATTGCCATTGATGCCGATCACCTGGTCGTTTGTCTGGTAAGGCCAGGCCGGAGCAGGGGCTGCAACAGGGTTCATGTTGATACTGGCCCAGGTATTGCCATTTCTATACAGGTACAAACAATTGCTGTCGGTATTATAAATGATCATCCCGTTTTTGGGAGAAGCGATGGCCTGCATCTGCACCGTGGTCATACGGGGAAGCGTAAGCGCTTTTGAAGTGCTTTCCAGTTCCAGCAAAGAGCCTGGTGAAATGCTGGTAGGATTATTCCCGATCTTTACCTGTGCCTGCGTGATCACGCCGCAGGTAACCCAAAATAAGATCAACATTCCTTTTTTCATAACAATCAATTTAGTGAACTGTATTATTAGTGCATGTCTATCCAGTCATGCCCGTTGAAATATTCAAATTTGCCCGTTTCAGTATTGAACCTGATCATACCCGCTGTGGCATAGGTTCGCTTCACGGCATTCAGCTGTATCGGCTTCAATCCAAAATTATCAAGCCTTGCCCCATTTCGGTATCTGACCGGGAACGCACTACCGTAACCGTTATACCCGATCGAATCGGTAATCGTCAACGAACGACTCAATTGTAAACGGATTACCGAATTATTTTCTATCGACATCGACAACACTGATATACCCGGGTTATTGAAATAAAAGAAACTCCCACTTCCGGGGTTGATACTTTCCATTGAAGCCGAATAATGTGGCAACAGGTAAGCCGCAGAACTATCATTGAATTTTGTAAACACGATGGGCTCTACCCTCTTGTGAACGAGATTATAATTGTATACTACAAATCGCCCTGTAGAATCTTCTACCTTAAAACTTACCGAATCCTGCCACGCAAAAATACTTCCTTCACCAGCGACACCACTTATGATCCCTGTTAAAGTATCGAGGTTTAGCCATGCAGGTGATTTCAACAAGGAGTACTTCCAAACAGAATTATCTGCAATGCTGTTTACCTTGAAATTATTTTTAATGTTATAGGAGTAAAGCGTACCATTCGTGATGGTATCGGCTGGTTTTTGCTGCAGGTAACCCGTTTGGTTATTTATATAAGTAAACATGATTTCCAAAGCCCGCGGCGTTACCTGGTGTCCTGTATCCGTTTCATCGAGGTAAAAACGAAATTCTCCTCCCGATGCATTCAATGCTTTAGCAACCGAATCAACATAGAAGATGTGTGGTTCTGCCCCGGCAAAACAACAGGCATCGTAGCGATTATTGATCTGCAGCATTTTCCGGGCTGGTGCCAGGCAAGCCAGGCTATATATTTCATGATAGTCGAGCAGATCATTAAATATAGAGGGATATGATTGCTCTCCATCTCCAACCGTTGGATAATATACATAACGCACCGGAATGGGCCAGGATCCTGCAACAGGGAACGACATGGATACCGACGAATCAATGGCAGGGTAAATAGAGGTTGTCCACCCACCACCCGATAAGCCCGTCATATAAATGTCACTGTAATTTTGCCTGCCCAGTTTATTAAGCGATGCAATGAGAGGCTTGAAGAAAAGGGCCATGGGATATGGGTAGTTCCCATCTGCAAAAAGATCGTCATGCCCATTGTACCCGCAATTATACCCGATGGGAATCTGCGAATGATAGTTGATCATCGGTACCGCCAATACGGTATATCCTTTTGCGATCAGGGCCGGAATCACGAGCCCGGGTTCTTCACCCTTGCCATTGGCCACAATATCTTCTGAAGTGGCCACCCCGGCGCAATGACCCGAATGATAAATGAATAATTTTCCGTTTGAATTATGGGGATGAAAAAGATACGCTTTTACATTTTCGGGGAAATCAACCAGGTTATCGCTCAGCTTTATTACAAACTTATCAATGGAATCCAGATTGCCCGCCGGGTACATGATAGGTGTATAAGGAAAGGATGGATAATGTTCGATGACATCTACCCGGGTGATCACCGAATCGGGAACGATGGAATAAGGGAAGTTAATGGTACCAAAGATCTTTAACTTTAAACTGTCGCGGTATCGCCTGGCATTGTCGGCCGTGATTTTATTCGGAGTCACCTTCTGAGCTTTTACCGAGGTGTAAAAGGCAGTCGTTAAGCAAGTAAATAGCAGAAACCTAAGTAAATATTTATTCATTGTCGGCAAATCTGGTAACAAAATCGCGGAAGACTTGTTCTCCCCTTACGTAAATACAATGGGAAATATTTATAACAACTTCAAATATAATGAATTAGTTCTATAATAGGATGCGCACGTTGTACACAGCTGTTGATTAATGGGTTACATCCATTCAAGATATTAAAATCTCAACTGCCATTTCACAATTATCTTTGCAGCATGCATTATGCTTCGGTAGAAAACATTAGTAAGTCTTTTGGGATCAGAACCCTGTTTAAAAATATTACGATCAATATAGAGGAAGGCGATAAAATTGCCCTGGTTGCCCGCAATGGAACCGGCAAGAGTACCCTTATGAAAATAGTAGCCGGGTTGGAAACAACTGACAGTGGTACAGTTTGGGTACACAAAGACATCAAGACTGTGATGTTGCAACAGGATCATGATTTTGATCCAAATAAAACTATCTGGGATAATGTACTGAGGCTCGATAATCCCGTAGTGAAAGTGGTAAAGGAATATGAACAGTTTCTTGAGGAAGGATCCGACGACCACGATAAACTGGGCGATCTGATGGCAAGCCTGGACGACCTCAATGCCTGGAGTTTTGAAAGTGATCTCAAGCAGATCCTCGGTAAACTTAACCTGCATCACCTAAATGAAAAAGTGGGCAACCTCAGTGGCGGACAAAAGAAGAGGGTTGCATTGGCACAATCACTCATCGAAGCACAATTACACGAAGGACGTTGCCTGTTGATACTGGATGAACCTACCAACCACCTGGATGTTTCCATGATCGAGTGGCTGGAAGAATACCTCGGTGCCCAAAAGATCACGCTTTTATTGGTTACGCATGACCGTTATTTCCTGGATGCGGTTTGCAACGAGATCATTGAAATTGATGAGGAGAAGGTGTATGTATATAAAGGCGATTATGATTATTTTTTGGAACAGAAAAGCCTGAGGCTGGAAGTGCAGCAAAGTGAACTACAGAAAGATAAAAATATTTTCCGCAAGGAACTTGAATGGATGCGCAAGCAGCCCAAGGCCAGGACTACGAAGAGCAAGAGCCGGCAAGACGCTTTTTCCGAAGTGGAAAACCGCGTGAAGCTACAAAAAGAAGTGGCCGAAGTAAGCCTGCAGGTGAAGATGACCCGGTTAGGTGGAAAGATCCTGGAGCTGAAAAAAGTAAATAAGAGTTATGGCCCGCTCACCATCATGAAGGGCTTCGATTATACTTTTAAAAAGGGCGAACGCATTGGCGTTGTGGGTAAGAATGGTGTAGGCAAATCAACTTTTTTAAAGATCGCCTTACAACTCGAACAGCCCGACAGCGGTAAGATCAATCATGGCGATACCGTGGTATTCGGCAATTTCAGCCAGGATGGGTTACAATATAAAGAAGACAAAAGAGCGATTGAATATGTAAAATCGATGGCGGAGTTTTTCCCGCTCAATGATGGCAGCAAAATATCAGCCAGCCAGTTTATGGAAAAATTCGGCTTCAACGCCGAACAACAGTTTACCCTGTTGAGCAAATTAAGTGGCGGAGAAAAGAGAAGGCTGCACCTCATGAGCATCCTCTTCCTCAACCCTAATTTCCTCGTGCTCGATGAGCCCACCAACGACCTTGACCTGCAAACACTTCGAACACTGGAAGAATTCCTTCTCGAATATCCCGGATGTATCCTGATCGTTAGCCATGACCGTTACTTCATGGATCGCATGGTAGATCATCTCTTTGCCTTTGAAGGCGACGGCGTGATCCGCGATTTCCCCGGCAACTATACCCAATACAGGGAGGCCATGGCCAAAGGTTTGCTCAACGACAAGGAACAACAGATCATGAAGCCGGTAGAAGAAGAAAAGAAGAACAGCCCGGCCCCACAACCTTCTGCAGCAACAGCGACTAAAAAATTATCTTTCAAGGAAAAGTTTGAACTGGAAAGCCTTGAAAAAGAAATGCCACTTCTACAGGAAGAGAAAAAACAACTTGAAGAAAAGATGAGCGGCAACCTTTCTTATGAAGAACTGCAGAAAGCCGCAGACCGTATCAGCGCTATCATTCAACAACTCGATGAAAAAGAAATGAAATGGCTCGAGCTAAGTGAACGTGTCTGACTTGTACAACGCTGCCAGTTATTAATAAAGCATTCAATCCTCATCAATTAGGAAATGTCTGTGCTATGCTATATACATTAAACCTTTGCATAGGAATATGTAATTTTAAAATACTATTTTCATCATAGCATACAACCATTTCCAAATCAAACAATCTTCAAATTTTCAAATTACATAATCTTCAAATCAATCAATCTTCAAATTAATTCATCTTCAAATTTTCAAATCAATCAATCTTCAAATTACATAAATGAACCAACGCTACTACTCCCTTGACGTATTCCGAGGTGCAACAGTAGCCCTCATGATACTGGTGAATAACCCGGGAAGTTGGTCACATATATATGCACCGCTCGATCATGCTAACTGGCATGGATGTACGCCCACCGACCTGGTATTTCCCTTTTTTCTTTTTGCGGTAGGCAATGCCATGGCGTTTGTATTACCCAGGCTGGAAGCAGGTGGCGATGCGGCGTTCTGGAAAAAGATCCTATGGCGGACAGCGCTCATTTTTATCATCGGACTTTTCTTAAACTGGTTTCCATTTGTGAAATGGGATCACGATCAACTGGTTGTTAAACCCTGGGCTTATATAGATGCAGCGGGTAAAGAAGCAGGGGTGCGCATTCCGGGAGTACTACAACGAATTGCTTTGGCATATTTCTTTGCATCTGTTATTGTTTATTATTTAAAACTCCGAGGTGCATTTGTTGCGGCAGCGGTGATATTACTTGGTTACTGGTTCCTTTGTATCGCCGGAAATCCTGCAGATCCGTTTAGCCTTCACGGTTGGTTTGGAACAGCCATCGATAAAAAGATATTCGGAGCCGGGCATCTTTATACCGGGGAAGGAATTCCATTCGATCCCGAAGGTTTGATGAGCTTGTTTGCTGCCATTGTGCAAGTGCTCTTTGGATATTTTGCAGGGAACTATATACTCACGAAAGGAAAAACACCCGCCATGTTAAATGGATTGTTTGTAGCTGGATGTGTCCTCATTTTTACAGGTTTCTGTTGGGATATGGTATTCCCGATCAACAAAAAAATATGGACCAGCAGTTATACCATTTACACTACCGGGTTGGCCTTACTCGTGATCAGCATCATGATCTACCTGATCGAATTCCAGGAACGAAAAGGCTGGTGGAGCCGGTTCTTCGATGTATTTGGTAAAAATGCGCTTTTTATTTTCATGCTCAGTGGCATTATACCCAGGTTACTGGCTTTGTATCGTATACCCGGCAACGTGGGTGCCGACGGAAAACAAAGCTATATCACTCCGCGTGATTGGTTTTACGAACAGGTAGGAAAAAACATCTTCTCCGATCCACGGAATGCATCCTTACTATATGCACTTTGTTTTATCCTGCTCATGTGGTCACTGGCATGGATACTCGATAAAAAGAAGATCTATATTAAAGTATAATGAAATCTGTGTATTCTTTCTATGATTTTAAATAACAACCTGGTAAATTCTTGTTTTTGGGAAACACAGAGACACGAAGACACAAAGGCACTGAGAAAAATTTGAATAACCCCAGGTTAACTTCTTTGCTTCACCGGCAGGATCACATGAAAAGCAGCACCTTCCCCTTCTGTTGAAATGGCAAATATTTCTCCGCGATGATATTGTACAATGCGACGGCAGAGCGCCAGTCCAATACCCGAACCTTTATAAGAACGATTATTCAACCTTTGAAAAATGGTAAATATTTTTTCGGCATATTGCTGATCGAAGCCCATGCCGTTATCGGTAAAAACAAGTTCTGTATATGATAAGGATGGATCAATCGACGTAAATGATTTTCTTCTCTCTTCATCCACCTCCAACGCTTTTACCCGGATCACCAATGGGATATCGGGCTTGGCAAACTTCAGAGAATTACCGATGAGGTTAAAGAATAATTGATTCATCTGAATGGGAATAGCCTCAATGCCAGGCAGGTTACCTGCTTCTATGCGAACCTGCATATTTTCTATTTCCAGTTCCAGGTCATTTAGTACATGCTGGAGGATCTGGTTAAGATTAGTGTTTATAAACGAAGCTTCAAAATGAGTAAGTTTTGAAAAATTCAAAATATCATTGATCAAAACCGACATACGTTCCGAAGATGTCATGATCTTCTGCAGCAATTGCTTTTCTTTCTCACCAGCATTGGCAGACAGGTCATTTAACATGCCGGCAAAGGTTTTGATCTTACGCAGGGGTTCCTGCAAGTCGTGACTTGCTACATATGCATATTGTTCCAGTTCATCATTCGATCGTTGCAGTTTCAGGTTTGTTTCTTTTAAACTAAGCGTCCGTTCCGATACAACGGCTTCTATCTCCCGCCTGGCCATTACCTGGTCGGTAATATCGAGTACAATGGCCATGATCTTCGATACTTTGCCTTTGGTATCCAATAACGGCTGAAACAGGACGCTGGCATACATCTCCGTTAGTTTGCCTGCCTGTTGTACGGAATATTTATGCTCCCCGGAGTGATAGGGCTGCCCTGTTTGCAGCACGGCATCCAGGATTCTGTCAAAATCATCTTCTCCGAAAAATTGAAATACTTGTTGAAATGGTTTGCCTTCCACTTCTTCTCTTTTTTTACCTGCAAAGGACAGGTAGTAATCGTTCACCACTTCAACGATATGATCTTCGCCTTTGTAGATGGCCATGCCTACAGGTGCCTGCATCACAATGCTGCGAAACATTTGTTCACTATGCCGCAGCGCTTCCTCCATTTTTTTTCTTTCAGAAATATCACGGAAATACCAGGCCCAACCATAATTAGTTCCATCGTCACCTATCACAGCATTGCCATGTCGCTCAATGATCTTCCCGCTTTTGAAAAAAATCTCTTCCTTGCTGGCTTCATTGCCATTGGCATATAGATAATCCACCCTTTTAATGAATCCTTCCGGATCTACCAGTTTCGTCATAGCAAATTCAAGCGCCGCCTGGTCGTTCATTTCATCGATTATATCCTGTGGCATATCCCAGATCTCTTTGAAATGTTTGTTACAGGATATCATTCCACCCTTGGTATCTACTATGAGAATGCCATCAGGAATGGTTTCATTCTGAGCTTCGAGTAGGGCTTGCCGGTAGCGAAGCTGTTCTTTAGTGATCTTCTCTTCATAAATCCCGGTTACATCAATGAGATGGCAGCACACTCCACCGATGGTATCACTTTCATCATACACCGGGCTGTAAGAATAAGTAAAATAAAAAGTGCGTTCCTCGCCATTGCGGGGTAACCTGAAGCCCTGGTTTTCATGATGGAAAGATTCGCCATGTTGATATACTTTTTCAAATCGTTCCTTGAGAACAGGCCATGATTCTGGCCAGGTTTCCGATACAGTACTTCCCAAAGCCGCAGGATGCTTTTTATCTATGAGTTGACTATAAGCATCATTGTAAATCATGAAGAATTCATCTCCCCAACAAAGCAAGGATGGAAATGCAGCATGCAAACATATACCGGCAGCTGTACGCAGACTTTGGGGCCATTGTTCAATTGCACCCAATGCTGTTTTTTCCCACGGGAAATTACGTACCAACAGGCCCATTGAGCCGGCGCCATTTAGGAAATGTAATGCGGATGATCCCTTTTGTTTCAATGTGAAAATAGCATTAGATGACAGCAACAAATATCAATTATTTCAACGTAGTAAAAAACAAACTCCTGTTTTTTAGCAATATCAATCACTTAGATCTATATCTTCTTATTCCTTTTAGCACGAATATATTGTTTGGGCCACGAAACCTCCTCTCCCATTTCTGCAGCTGCTTTTAATGCAAAGTAAGGATCCCGAAGCTGTTCGCGGGCCATGAAAATCAGATCGGCCTTTTGTTGCTGTAATATCTCTTCTGCCTGGCCAGCGGTTACTATCAATCCGACAGCACCTGTGAGGATGCCGCTTTCTTTCTTGATACCGGTTGCCAATGGAACCTGGTAACCGAGCCCCACAGGAATGGTTGCATTGGGTACGGTTCCGCCTGATGAAGCGTCTATGAGGTCCACTCCTTTTTCTTTTAAACCAATAGCTAGCTTAATAGAGTCGTCGATCGTCCAACCACCATCTACCCAATCGGTGGCCGATAACCTTACAAACAAAGGAAGATCTGCCGGCCAAACCGTTTGAATGGCCGCGGTAATTTCCATTAAAAAACGGGTGCGGTTGCCGAACGATCCTCCATATTCATCTGTACGATGATTGGTAAGCGGCGACAGGAACTGGTTAATTAGGTATCCATGTGCTGCGTGAATTTCGAGCACCCGGTACCCGGCTTTATGTGCTCTCACAGCGGCCTCCCTGAAATGCTCTACTTCCGCTTTGATGCCAGGTACATCTAATTCGAATGGAGCGATATCCGTATCACGGTAAGGAATAGGTGAAGCAGATATTGTTTGCCAGGCATGCTCACCTGATGTTAATTGTTGATCGCTCAACCAGGGCAGATCGGTGCTGGCTTTACGGCCTGCATGCGCCAGTTGTATACCTGCAATAGCTCCCTGGGAGTGAATAAAATGAGTGATGCCGCTTAACTTATCGATGTGTTCATCTTTCCAGATACCGAGGTCGCCATAACTGATACGACCATCCGCAGTTACCGCAGTGGCTTCCTGCATAACGAGCCCGGCACCACCAACTGCACGGCTGCCCAGGTGCACCAGGTGCCAGTCGTTGGCAAATCCATCTACAGAAGAATACTGGCACATCGGTGATACTACGATTCTGTTTTTAAGGGTAACCGACCGGATGGTTAAGGGTGAAAATAACAGGCTCATTTGGAAGAAATTTGAATGTAAATTAATGCATCCTGGCCTGCCACACATTGTTCTTTCCTTTTTGAATTAAATGCATACTGGAGAGTAGTCAATTAAGAAATAATAATTAAAAATTAATAATGCATGCTGGTTGGGGAAATCAGGTGAGTTTGTTGAGAACAGGAGGAAAGATCAGCGTGATTTGTAAGATAAAAATTCAAGAATTCATGGCTTCGTGACTTCGTGACTTTGAATTAAAATCTTTGTGCACTTTGTGGTTAAATAAAAGAAAGTGGTATGGAATATTGATACCGCGGATGACACGGATAAAGCATATTAGCACAAAACGAGAAACAAGAAACGAGAAACGGATTTTGATACACGGATTTAACGGATACCGCGGATGACACGGATAAATCGCATTAGCACAAAACGAGAAACAAAATAACGAGAAACAAGAAACGAGAAACGAATGCTTTACATTTAAGAGCGGATCCCATCAACAAAGTACATGTCGATCATTCCTTTGTTCTTGGCTTCAATTTTCCCGCGGTGGGTGCAATTGAATTTATCTTTTATAAGTTCGTAAGTAGATCCGCTGATATTTACCTTGCCGATGCCACCGCTGCTTTCCATACGGGAAGCGGTGTTCACGGTGTCACCCCATATATCATAGGCAAATTTCTTTATGCCCACGATACCGGCAACTACCGGTCCGGTATGTACGCCGAGCCTCAGTTCAAAATAAGGCTGACCCTTGGCCATTCTTTCTTCTTTATTCCTTTCGATGAAGTTTACCATGTCAAGTCCTGCCATTACAATATCTACCTGGTGGGTATTATTGGCAACCGGCAAACCGCCTGCACACATATATGAATCTCCGATCGTTTTAATCTTTTCAATGCCATAGCGGGTTATGATGCGGTCGAATTCACTGTAACAATGATTGATCTCTGCTACCAGTTCTTCCGGCGTTAGCTTTTCACTGGCCTGTGTGAAATTTTTGAAATCTGTAAACAACACACTTACCTGGTCGAAACTTTTCGCTTTGGCGGCACCGGTAGCTTTCAATTCTTCCGCGGTTTCTTCAGGCAAAATGTTGAGTAGTAATTCTTCGCTTCGCCTTTTTTCTTTGCTGATGCGGTTACGCTGCAAAAAGAAAACCGATGCGAAAAGTAACACCACGGCAAAACCGCCAATGAACCCGTTGCGTACCAGCTTTTGTCGCTGCAATTCTCTCTGCTGAATTTCTTTATCCTTATTCAATAGTTTGATCTGGGATTCTTTTTTCTCGAGGTCAAATCCAAACTGCAAGGTTCCTAATTTTTTATCGGTATTGATGTTATAAATAGTGTCTTTGATGGCCAACAAACTATCCTGGTACTTAACAGCGTTGGCATAATCAGTTGCTTTTGTATAAGCTTTTGAAAGGCCTTCGTAAGCATCTTTGATTTCAGGTACTGCATTCAATGGTTTGCCATATAGAAGCGAACGTTTGTAAGCATCTATTGCAGAAGCCAATTCTCCCTTGGCATAATAAGCCTGTGCAAGCCCTACGAGCGACTGTGTCATATCCAGCCTTGTATCAAGTTTTTTAGAGATGTCAAACGCTTCCAGGTGTGTTTTAATGGCCCGGTCGTAGTTTTTTTCCCGCGTGTACACCCTACCAATATAGTTCAGCGGGTAAGGTAAATCTTCAGTGCCTTCGTATGCTATTACCGATTCTTTCAGGTATTTAAGGGCAGTTGTGTCGTCGCCAATCTTAAAATAAAATTCACCCAGGTTCACCGATGCTGTGCCAATGAGGTATTTATCTTTTATGGCGAGGCTCAATTTGTAAGCCCGAAGGAAATATTCAAGCGCCTTATCATAGGTTCCCGGCCTTGTTTGATATACGCCACCAATATTATTAAGGGAAGTGAGGATGCGCAAACTATCTCCGATCTCTTCCGACATTTTCAGGGATTGCAAATGCAGCTCGAGAGATTTGGCCTCATCGCCCTGGTTTGAATAAACGGCGCCCTGGTTGCTGAGCATGTTAGCTACACCAACTTTATCGCCCAGTAATTTGTATACATCCAATGCCTGTTGCCAGGTTAATACTGCCTCTTTATACTTCCCCTGCAGGTAGTACCCGATCCCCATATTTTTTAATGCAAGGGCCAAACCGGGCCGGAAATTGACCTGCTCGGCAATTTTTTTTGACGATGCAGCAATCGTAACGGCTGTATCCGGGTTGTCATTAAAGTAAAGCTTACTTAATTTGTTTAACAGGTTTACCTTGTTGGTATCCGGAATGTTGGATGAGATCAGCTTCTTCAGGCTGTCGATCTCGTTGGCATATCCCTTTGCATAGAAACAGCATATGAATGCAAGGTTTACAATAATAAAACGAACAGTTTTATTGATCATGCCATGAATGATTTAAGGTATTGTAAATCTAAGAAATTGAGATTGAATGATGATCATATTTTTTCATACGTGCCAACTGGTTACCACACTCTTGTTAAACGAAAAAGAAGGCTGCCAAAGACAGCCTTCTCCATTTAAAAAAACAAATTATAGTTTAACCAACTTGATGATCCTTCGCTGATCGCCCTGGATCACTTCTACAAAGTACAACCCGCTTTTCCAGTTAGCTGCATCCATTTTGATGCTGTTGGCCATTCCTTTCTTATCGGTTTTGATCAACTTTCCATTGGCGTCGTGCACCCTGATATTAACCGGTGTGCTGTTATCATTTGTCTGGATGCCCAGGTTAAAGGAACTCACCACCGGGTTAGGGTTGGCTGTTACTTCAAATCCGGTAGTACCTGAAATGATATCATCTACCTTGCTGAATGGAATATCCTGTGCAGCCGGCAGATCATTGCCATCGCCTCTTCCGGCAACGGCTACCCTCAGGCAGAGCGCATCCAGTTTCATGTAATTACAAGTTATGGAACTTTGTACCCTTACCTTGGCCGTTCCAGCCGGTGCTGTTGCAGTGATCGTGTAAAGTGAGAGCTGACCAAAGTTTACATCTACATCGCGGGTAACCACTACATCTGACTGGCTTAATACGGCGCCTGATGCACTTCGGAAGATCAGGCTAAGCTTAGGACTGCAGGTAAGCCCTGGCGTATGCGTACCAGCAAACCCACTGAAGGTAAGTGTTGTGCCCGGCGTTACCGTTACATCCTGGTAAACCAACGATGTTCTTCTGGATGCTGTATTGAAACCATTCTTGGTTCCACAAGCCACATAGCCGGTACCGTTAGTAACGGTTCCACCACTGGCTGTCCAGCCTGTTGTACCACTTTCAAAACTTCCGTTGGTGAGCAGGTTACCTGCTGTATTGATACAGTTGCAATCTGGCAACATGCCAAAATCATAAGAATTATTTGTATTGGTGTTGGAAGAAGCACCATCGGGCTCGGTACCTGCTGTCAATGTAATGGCGAGACCTCGTACTTCATTCCCAGACAGTACATGCCCATTATCATCGCCATTGACATTATTATCCGGATCGCCACCATGTATGCTACTGCTAACATAACCCGCAGGGATAACCGCACCAATGATGTAGTTTCCTGGCGCCAGTGCCGTAAATGAATACTTACCGGTGCCATCTGTGGTTTTTGTTGCAATGGCTGCGCCATCGGCGATATTATTGTTGTCATCATCTTTGTACAGTTTCACGGTAATACCTACGATACCTTTTTCGGTGCTGTTGTTGATACCATCATTGTTTGTATCGTACCACACCTGGTTACCTACTGCAAGAATTGATGGGATAAAGCCTGCATCTACAGTTGCATTAGCCTGCCCAACTCCCAGGGTTATGCCGGAAACAATGCCGGCTACCGGATCACTGTCCTTGGTATCATCCGAACCAACATTTGTTGGTGAAGCTGTATAACCCGAAGGAGTGGTAAACGAAACATTATACGAGCCTGCAGCCAGGTTACTGAAGCCATATACACCGCTGCTGTTGGTTGTAGTGGTTGACAATACAGTACCTGAAGTATTCAGCAGTTTCACCGTAACACCTGAAATACCAGTTTCGGTAGATTCCTGTACGCCATTACCATTGGCATCCTTAAATACCAGGTTACCAATAGATGAACAATTCAAGCTGGCGCTGACGACGATCGTAGTTGGCAGCGATACGCAACCACTGCTATTCTTAGCCGTTAACGGATATGATCCCGGCGTTACATTGGAGAACACACCTGTTGTATTATAAGTACTGTTATTGATGCTGAAGCTAAGACCTGTTTTTGATGACGTAACCTTTATGGTGCCTGTTGTTACACTACATGTTGGTTGGGTTACTGAAGCTTTTGGTGATGCAGGAAGCGCTTTTGGCGCTGCTTTGCCAGTTCCATTAGCACTTGTACAACCATTCACTGTTGCATTTACAGTATAAGTACCGGCTGATGTAACTGTTATAGATGCTGTAGTTGCTCCATTACTCCATAGCAGGGATCCTGCTGCAGATGTGGCGAGTGTCGAATTTCCACAGCTATTCGTTACCGTTACGATAGGCTTAGCTGGCGTTGTTTTTGGAGCGCTTATTCCGGAACCTGGCAAACTGCTACAACCACTCACTGTTGCTGTTACGGTAAAGGTAGCGGCAGTTGTAACCGTGATCGTTGCTGTAGTAGCTCCCGTACTCCATAAAAGGCTGCCGGTAGCAGTAGTTGAAAGGGTTGACGTGCCATTACAGTTATTCACGACCGTTACTAAAGGTGTAGCTGGTATTGCTTTCGGAGCGGCTATTCCGCTGCCGGCATTGCTGCTGCATCCATTCACGGTAGTGGTTACCGTATAGGTACCAGCTGCATTAACAGTAATAGAAGCGGTCGTTGCGCCGTTGCTCCATAACAAGCTTCCGGCTGCATTTGTTGAAAGAATTGAATTGCCGCAATTATTCACTACTGTTACTACAGGAGTTGCAGGCGTTGTTTTAGGCGCTGCGACTCCACTACCTGGGGCACTGGTACATCCATTGCTGGTTGTGGTTACGGTATAGCTACCTGCAGAATTGACGGTGATAGTTGAGGTAGTTGCCCCGGTGCTCCATAACAGGCTTCCTGCTGCATTGGTAGTAAGCGTCGAAGTGCCATTGCAGTTATTCATTACGGATACTACAGGCGTTGCCGGGGTCGATTTTGGTGCAGCAGTTCCACTGCCTGGATTACTGCTACATCCGTTTATCGTAGCTGTAACCGTATAGACGCCGGCGCTATTCACGGTGATCGATGAAGTTGTTTGACCGGTATTCCATAAAAGACTTCCCGCTGCATTGGTTGAAAGTGTTGACGTTCCGTTGCAGTTATCCACCACCGTTACTACCGGTGTTGCAGCAGCCGTATTTGGATTGGCGGTTCCGCTGCCCGAGCTGCTGGTACAGCCATTTACGGTAGTTGTTACGGTGTATGTTCCGGCCGTATTCACCGTGATGGCTGATGTTGTTGCGCCATTGCTCCACAACAGGTTGCCGGCTGCATTGGTTGATAGTATGGAAGTACCATTGCAATTATCCTGTACCGAAACTTCAGGTACAGCAGGCGTTGTTTTCGGATTGGCTGTTCCACCGCCTGCATTGCTTGTACAACCATTTACCGAGGTTGTTACAGTATATGTTCCGGCAATAGTAACAGTGATCGTTGAAGACGTTTCACCAGTACTCCACATCAGGCTACCTGACGCATTCGTCGACAATATTGAAGTTCCGTTGCAATTATCCACCACCGTTACTACCGGCGCTGGAGTTGCTGTATTTGGATTGGCTGTTCCGCTGCCCGCCTCGCTGGTACAACCATTTACAGTTGTAGTTACAGTGTAGGTTCCGGCAGTAGTGACGTTAATACTTGCAGTTGTCGATCCATTGCTCCACAACAGGCTACCAGCTGCATTGGTTGATAGCGTTGAAGTGCCATTGCAGTTATCCTGTACTGTTACTACTGGTGTGGCAGGTGTTGATTTTGGATTGGCTGTTCCACTACCTGCATTGCTTATACAACCATTAATAGAGGTTGTTACTGTATAAGTACCAGCTGTAGTTACAATGATCGATGAAGAAGTTTCACCATTACTCCACAGCAGGTTGCCTGTCGCATTGGTTGAAAGCGTTGACGTTCCATTGCAATTATCCTGTACCGAAACTTCAGGTACCGAAGGCGTTGTTTTTGGATTCGCTGTTCCGCTTCCGGCTTCACTGCTGCAACCATTCACCGATGCGGTTACCGTATAAGTAGCAGCACTGTTCACTGTGATGGTTGATGTGGTTTCGCCTGTGCTCCACATCAGGTCGCCGCTTGCATTGGTTGAAAGCGTTGAAGTACCATTGCAGTTATCCTGCACCGTTACCACCGGTGTGGCAGGCGTTGTTTTCGGATTGGCTGTTCCGCTTCCTGGTGCACTGGTGCAGCCATTTATAGTACTGGCTACGGTATAATTTCCAGCACTGTATACAGTAATGGTTGATGTTGTTTCCCCGGTGCTCCATAAGAGGTCGCCGGCCGCATTTGTTGAAAGAGTTGATGTACCGTCGCAGTTATCCTGTACCGTTACGGTCGGACTTGCAGGTCCGGCTCCTGGTGCAGCTGTTCCGCTTCCAGGTTGACTTGTACAACCTTCTGCCGTAGCTGTTACCGTATAATCCCCGGCATTGGTGACCGTGATGGTTGAAGTTGTTTCGCCGGTACTCCATAACAGGTTACCTGTTGCATTGGTTGATACCGTTGAAGTGCCATTGCAGTTATTCTGTACCGTTACCACTGGAGTGGCTGGTCCTTCAGCAACTGTTAGCACCCCATTCTCATACACAATGGTATAATTCGGAACCGGATCCTGCTGAACCAGGTTGGATGGTACCAACTGGTAAGTTCCGGCGGATAGATTTCCATTTCCTACATCCGTATTCAATTGGTTCAATACGGTAAAGTCTGGTCCACTAGCCACAACATTGCTGTCAGCATCTTCATACTGATAAATACTGTTCACGAATGAATATGGCGGTTGTACACCCGAACATCCCACACTGGTATCTTTAGCTTTCACAGTGAGTATGGCCGGTAATACGGTAAGGTTTCCTAATCCGTACGTGATATCAAAGTTCTCTGAAATCAATACGCCCGGACCAATCAACCAGTTACCCACGGTGTAACCGGATATCATGTTCATGGAATTAAATCCACTTAATGAATCGGCCGTGCTGCCATAGATATCCAATGAATCCACGATCAATAATACATTCTCATTGGTTACATCATTGAAACTTGCACTGTTCACCGCTTGCTTCGAATTCACCGCCTGTTTAGAGTTCCTGATCTGCAGGCCATTTACGGTAGCCAGGCCATTCACCGCCTGTTTGGAGTTCACACCTGCATTCGAATTCACCGCTTGTTTAGAGTTCACAGCTTGTTTAGAATTGTGCAGGGTACCGTTGGCAGAATCAGATTGATATTCAAAGATGGTTTCCGGTGCAACAGGTACAAAATAACTTGTATCTGTTATGATGCCGTTCACCGCCTGTTTCGAATTCACCGCTTGTTTAGAATTCACGCTGGCTTTTCCACTGGCCATGAAACTCATGTTCAGGAAGTCTGCAGCACTCAGCGTTTGCCCGTTCACTGCTTGCTTGGAGTTGATGAGCATCAGGGTGTTCGACATGGTAGCCTGGTGGATCGCATCCAGTGAATCGAGGAAGGACGAACGTTCCGATGGTTCTACATTGGTTTCGTCGTATACATAATTAAACTTCATTTGCTTACCCTTCAGGGCTTCACCATAAGTAATGGTGGTATCCCTTGGTGTAATGCTGATCGGCATCCGGTTGATGGTAAGGATACCATCAACGAACTGGTAGTTATATGATGCAGACAAAGTGATCGACTGCGGATTGGTGAGATCGGTAACAGCAGAGGATGCACGCCTGTAATAGAGGCCGATATTGCTTAGGTTGTTTGCAGAAGAACTATACGTTATATCAGTCAGTCCCAGGTCGGCCAGGGTCAGATTCGCTTCCGCAAGTGTTTGATTATTCACGGTAACGTCTACACTATAATCCGGAATCTTCTCTCCAAAACGTTTTACAGCGCTGTTAACGGTAACGCGTACATTCTGCGGAATGGTTCCGAAGAAATAGAGCGAATCACTGATACCTCCATCAAACCCGTTTGGTGTAATTGCCGGATTGAATACCGTCAATGGCGGGTTGCCAAGGAAGGCTGGTATCGACGCCGTAATCTGTGTACCATTGGTAACAACAGCCGGTATCGTATCGTACTGGAATACCACCGAAGCATTGTTTGCAAAATGTGTTCCGGTGATGACCACGGTAACCGGTTGCTGACCCGGCGTGAATGCCGAATCCTCCAGGCCCATGCTGATGACCTGCGGGAAAGGATTAGAGAAAGTAGACAAAGCATCATCGGCCTGGATGAATCCATAACCGGTGCTGTCGTCATATCCCGGCGCAGCCATGTCGATCGCTGAGATCTGCAGCAACGATTTCATTTGCGGGCCCGTAAAGGTTTCATTGAAATATTTTTTCTTGGCTTCAATCAACAGCGCTGCTGCGCCTGCAGCATGTGGTGCTGCTGCTGATGTACCAAAGAAATTCGGGAACTGGTCATTGTCGATGTTCACCCCTCCGAAATCTACAGTAGTGTTCACCCCGTTTGGTGCTACGATATCAGGTTTATTCCTGTTAACACCATTCACCAGGTTACCACCACGGGAAGAGAAGGATGCGATCGTTGGCGGGTTGGTACCATAGGCCGGTGTATTGGTATACAAGGCGGCTCCCACTGAGATAGCACCTTCGGCATTGGCCTGGCCAATTACCGTTCCATTGCCCTGGTTGAAATCGAGGATCGTTCCATCGCCCCTGAATAAGATGTATTTGAAACGTACTGTTCCGGTGCCCGATTTACGGGTAACAATGATCTTCGCATCTACGGTTGCTTTCACCACGAATGGTAATACTTCCAGCGGGTCACCGTTCTCGTTATCCCTGTTGAAACCAAAGAGACGGGTACCAAATTTATCAACCAGGTAAATATCCAGGTCATTCTCTGCACCCGTACCATCGCCGATAGAATAGAAATTATCATCCCACTGTAATGCGATGGTGTATGTACCTTTTGTTAAACGAAGGCTTTGGAAATAAGGGAAATTCGGATCCGGTCCAAAATTATGAGCCGTACCTACATATCCTGCTGGTGCAGCAATTGGGTTGAATACTCCTTCATAAGATTTAATTCCGAAGTTACCTGCAGAGGTGAAATAATTCACACCGCTGGCTGTTACTTCATCTACAGCCTGTGCGATCACGCCATCAGTAAAGAATGGTTCAGTGATATACGTGATATCATCAACGATCACATCACAACCTGAATCACGAAGGGCTTTGATGCCTTCCGCAAAATTACCTGCGCTGATGAAGCCAGAGCGGAAAACGAGTTCAGCATCAGGTGCCACATCATGTACGATCTGCATCATGGCACGACCTTCATCTGACCCTTTGCCATAAGGATATTCTGCTGAGAGGATCACTGGTTTACTATAATTGTTATTGCCTGCTCCTGGCAGATCTCCGTTTATTACATCTAATTGGGCAGGGTTACCAAATTTGGTATTATAACTATCCGACATGATACCCACTTTCACGCCTTTACCCGAAAGTTTCCAGGCTTTTTTAGCAACATCACCGGCAATGGCCTTGTCACCCTGCGTGATGGTTAACCCGGTATTGAGTGATGCGATCGGCGTGTAATATGGCCTTACATAATTGATAAGGTTTGGCAGTAAATTCAGTTTTAATAAATTGGCAATTGGGTACATACCCGTAATGATGAGGGTACTATCGCCATTGTCGATGAAATTATTCATGCCGTAGGCAGGTGTTTGTAAAAGGGCCAGTAAGGTATTGTATTGACCAATGTTGGCGATCACTTCTATCAACACCTCACCTGTTACGTCATTGATGAGGAATATATTATTGGTGGCAGTAGTATCTACCAACGAATTTGGATAGTTATACAACTGCGTTAATTCCGAACCAATGAGCGTTGTTGTTGTATCATTCAATGGTGGTTCATAATACGGAATGATACAATTGGTCAATTCAACATTCAGCGTTGCAGTAGCAATACATCCATTGGCATCAGTAACAGTATAACTATAATTGCCCGGGCCCAGGTTCAGTGTATCGGAACCGGTAAAGGTATATGGCGCCAGGCCATTGGTTACTACAAGGTTTACATTGCCAACGAGTACACCACTTTCTGTACAAACGATCAGGCTATCTCCTGCAGATGTGCTGAGGGTAATATTACATGCACAGTTTTGAATGCTGGCATTATTATCATCACAATCGGTATTGTTCGATACATATCCAGCTAACGGACAAGCGGAGTTGCTAACTGTTGAATTGGCCGGATCTCCATATCCATCTCCATCAATATCTCTATACACAGTTCCACTAAATCCTTCCGTCCAGTTTGAACCGGTCACATCACTACTTAATTCAAAATTATTGAGCGTACCATTTAGCGCATTACCACTTTTGTCGATCAACGTAGTGAATGCTCCGTTTTCATCATTTGCTGAGCCCTGGTCAAATGAATAATAACGGGTAAGGCTGGGCTGAGCCGGAGGATTGGCTACGCGGTTATCATTAATCTGTGCTATGGTCCTGGCTACATTCCAAATACGAACTTCATCCATGGTTCCTTTGAACCATTCTAAGTTTGGTTCAAGCCATCCGCCTAGCCTGGCTATGTTGTTTCCTGTCGTAAGATCTCTCACAAAGCCATCCGTAACGGTAACGTCTAGTTGCCCGTTTACATACAAGCTAACTTGTGCGCCAGCCCTTGTTACGGCTATATGTGTCCATTGGTTTAAAGGAACAGCCAGGTTTCCTTGTATATCCTGGCGGGTATTTACCTGCCCGGCATCTGCCATTTCAAATGTCAATCTATTATTTCCAACACCCATTTTCCACCAATTACCTGGTGCATTGAATTCCGAGGTTCTGTTAGAGATAATGTAACCAGAATTTGTACTGGATGGCCGAACCCAGGCTTCTACGGTAAAATCTGAATTACCTAAATTAACATCAGTCATCTGCACATAATCATCTACGCCGTCGAAATCAAGTCCGTTGTTTGTATCTAATATGCCATCGCAGTTATTGTCGATACCATCGCAAACATCCAATGCGCCTGGGTTAATTGATCCAACATTATCGTTGCAATCACCACCTCTTAAAATGTATCCAGCTGGCTGTGTACATTGTTGTAAAGAGACACTGGTATTGCCCCATCCATCTTCGTCTATATCCTGGTACCACCTGGTGAGCGGGCTGAGTGCACCGTTGCCATCATCACAATCATCGCTGTTTGAAACATACCCACCTGGAACACATAAATCTGATCCCTCAATTGTTTCGCTTGGATCACCATAGGAATCATTATCTGCATCACGGTAATAGGTAACCGGAATAAACGGTGTACAGGCTGTACCGGTCACTACGCCGCCTGGTTCGATCCAATTGGATGTATTGCCATTCAGGGCAAATCCCACCAGCGTTCCATCGTGACCGTTACCTGATGCATCGGTGAGGGTGGTAATGCCTGTATTATCTGATCCTGATAATCCCTGGTTGAAATTGTACGCTGCCTCCAGGCCTGTTTGCGCTGAAGTAATTTCGCAGTTACGCGTTGCCGTTATTTCCTGGCTGCAAAGAGGTCTGTTCCAGATACGGAGTTCATCCATAGAGCCGTTAAAATAACTGATACCATTGGTACCTATTACAATGGCATCTGTTGATGGATTGATGTTGATCGTTCCATTGGCAACTTCAGTGCCATCAATATACATGGTTGCATTGTTACTGCCTGCCGATGTTTTTACAACAGTGATCTGGTGCCATAGGCCATCTGCAATACTAAATGGACTAACGATGTCCTGCACGCTTGATCCATCATTCTCCTGGTAGTATACCAAACCTGATGTTTGTTGAATGAACACGCCTGCATACACACCATTTTGATTTCCTTGCTGATACCATTGGAAAACATGGCCTTCTGTTGCCACATCTTTCTTCACCCAGGCCTGCAGGGTAAATTCATTGGGCCTTGCAAAATAAGGAACGGTCACATTATCATTCACATTATCGAAATTAAGTGCTGCTGCAGGTGGAACAAGCGGGCAGGTTAAACTATATGTAGCCCCTGCATCTTTAACTGCAACAGGATTCGTATTCATAAAGGTTGGGTCATCTACCTGGATGCATAGAAGATTTGGATTACCTGTTGCAGAAAAACTCGTTAAGTTATTATTGTTACCATTCTGGATATTCAAAGCCGACAATGCAGTATTGAAGCATTCAATGAGCGTTAGATTTGGCGTGGTATTCAATCCGGTTAAACTAACCAACAATGGATTATTATAGCATCTTACATGCTCTAATAAAGTATTGTTTGTCAAATCTAAATTTACCAACAAATTAGTAGACAACTCTAAGAAGACTAAAGCAGTGTTGTTAGACAAATCAATACTTGAAATTTGATTGGCATTGATATCCATATTAGCTAACAAAGTATTAGCTGAAAGATCTAAACTGGTAAATAAGTTTGTAGATGCAGATAAATTGGTTAACGCTGTGTTATTAGAAACATTTAAACTGGGTAGTAGATTGCTAAAGCATCGTAAAGCAACTAAAGCAGTATTGTTAGATACATTTAAATTAGTAAGTTGATTGAAAGCGCAGTTTAAATTAACTAAAGCCGTATTGTTAGATACATTTAAATTAGTAAGTTGATTGCTCTGGCATTCTAAATTAGTTAAAGCAGTGTTGGAGTTTACGTTTATACTGGTAAGCAGGTTTTGCGCACAATTAAGTGCTGTGATATTTACAAAAGCTTCGATACCCGTTAAATTGCTAATGCCTAAATTGTTTACGATAATGCTTCCTGTATAAGCAGTTGCTTCACTGCATTGTATTTCATCATCATTATTTATATCAATCAAATTGTTGGCAACCAACGCAGCTTTGAATGCAGGATCAGGAATGTTAACAATACAGGGTAGCGGACAAATAGTACTATACGTTGCACCCGCATCTTTGCCTCCTGCGAAAGTCGAATTCATAAATGAAGGAATGTCTACCTGTATACAAGTTAACAATGGACATGCGGTTGCATTAAAGAAAGTGAGGTTACTGTTGTTGCCATTCTTAATATTCAGACTGGTTAACAATGGATTGTTTACACCATTATAATAAGCCAATGCCGTATTTGCTGATAAATCCAGACTTGTGAATTGCCCGTTGTCACACACAAAGAAAGAAAGTGCTGTATTATTTGATAAATCAACGGTCGGTATTTGTGTATTGCTAATTAGCAAACTTGTCAATGCAGGATTCTGTGTAACGTCAAGGCTTATTAACGGATTTTGGAATAAACTCAGGTAATTGAGGTTTGGACAGTTTGTTACATTCACGCTGGTGAGTGCATTGGAATATGCAGTTACCTGGGCCAGTACTGGATTATTGCTAAAATCCAAACTGGTAATTGAATTGAATTGACACGACAATGTAAACATCGCCGGATTATTGCTAAGGTTTAAACTTGTTAGGTTATTGTTGTAACAGAATATTGTATGCAAAGCTGTATTTGAACTTACATCAAGTGTGCTTAAATTATTATTATGGCAAATCAGCTGCACAAGATCAACATTGGCGCTTACATTGAGGGGCACAGTGAGTGGGTTGTTGTTACAAACGAGTGCGGTGATATTTTCAAAAGCCTCAATACCTGTCATGTTCTGTATGCCCAGGTTGGCTACATTGATTGTTCCAGAAAAAGCAATGGCTTCTGAACATTGAATTTCATCATCATTGTTTGTATCAATTAAATTATTTGCCACCAGGGCCGCTTTGAAGGCTGCATCAGGAATATTTATAGTACAAGGAGGACAGATACCGCCGCTGGTTACAGCTCCTGGTGCAATCCAATTGGATGTTGCTCCTGTTAAAACAAAATTCTGTAATGTACCGCTGATATTATTTCCCGTTGCATCTAGCAGGGTAGTTTCTGCAGCATTGTTTGCTCCATCAAAGCCCTGGTTGAAATGATATGCTGCGGCTAAGCCTGGCTGTGAGGATATTTCACAATTGAAATTATTAAATACTTCAGCTGCCGATAAGGTTTTTGTCCAGATCCTTAATTCATCGATGCTTCCATCAAATTCATCCCCCGGGTAAGCGCTGGTAACACCAATCGTTGTAAAACTTCCATTGCCTACAAAAGTACTGGTTGGTATAGTTGCCTGCCCGATCAGCACACCATCCCTGTACACTTTCCTGGTTTTAGCTGCGTTATCAAAAGTACAAGCCCAATGGTGCCAGTTGGCATCGTTGGTAATCGGAATTTCGAGATCATTAGGTCCACCAAAGAAATTAAATATAAATTCATTATCATTAGAGAAACCGATATGCAGCAGTTGATTATCTACTCCTGCGGTACCCTGGGAGAAAGCTACATCATAGCCGGTTGAAGAGTTTCGTTTCAACCACATTTCCACAGAGAAAGATTTATTGGTAAGATCAATACCCGCATTGCTAATTACAACCTGGTCGTTTACACCATCAAAGTTCAATGCTGCGGCCGGTGTTGTAACCAGCGGTTCACCGATCTGGAATTCGCTGAATGAAGTTAGATTCCCTACGTATAAAGAATTAACACCTGGAACTACGCCCGCTGGCAGCGTCCATGTTGCTCCATCCAATTTTGCCAGTACAAAATTTGATTGTGTGGCAGCACCATCAACATCTGCCGCACTATAATTAAAAGTAACATCGCACTCTGAGAAATTGAGGCTATTGTTTATGATTGTCCAGGTTCTGTTTACACTTTTTGAACCATCAATGCCTGAATTTAAAATATCCCCGTGATCGTTAGCCGTTGTAAAAGCAGTAACAGCACCATCACCACCTATGTTGATACTTGGTCCGAGCAGGAGTGGCGTATAGCGTGTGCCATCGCCAATTGGTAACAGGTATGAACCGGGGTTGGCATTTGTAAACTGGCGTTGTACATTTCCATTTACGTGCGAACTGTTGTTTCCGCCGACCACGCTTGATACATCAGTCATTACCAGGTTATTGCTTCCTGTAACTAAATTTCCATTGGTTAAAGTAAGTACCGAGGTAACGGTGTGATTTGAGCCCAGGTTAACATTTGATCCATTGTTGATAGTAAGATTTGCTATACTACCCGACCCATTTATTTGTTGTGCAGGACCTCCTAACATCGTGAAATTAGATGCAGTGATACTGCCATTATTGGTTAGCGTGGGGCCGTCATAGTTAATAAAATCTCCGCCCAGGGTTGCACCATTGTCAATGTTGATTGTTCCGCCAACATTAATAAAAGCAATGCTGGAAATCTCAAGTGTACCCGTGCCAATATTAAGCTGCCCACTATTGCCGAATGTAATATCAGCATCAATGTTTGTTATTTCGGCAGCGTTTACCACGGTAATTATACCACCAGGCTGATTAGTGACCAATGCGCCGCTTCCGCCAGAGGAAACAAAATCGCCTCCGCCTGATATGGTAAAATCACCTTGGTTAGTGAGACTATTACCTGATCCTGTAAAGTTGATGTTACCGGTAGATGACCAATTAAAATTGGCACCCGGCTGGTTTACAAATTTTGCCGTACTGATAAAATCGTGACTTCCTGAGCCAATGAAATTACAGGTTGTATAATTGTTTATGGTGATATCGCCATCAAAGAAATTGGGTCCACCTGTTCCGTCAATGGAAAAATTAGTGCCCGCTAAAATATCAAGTGTACCATCACCGCGAATACTGGAGCTAAAGGAGAGACTAAGGTTTGACCCGTTTGCAAACGAAGCCTGACTGGTGTTGTTGACATATAAATCGGATGTGCTTAGGTTAATAGATCCATTACAGGTTAAATCAACACCTGGCCCGTTGAAAATATAAATGGCTGCTTCCTCTGCATTAATTACAGCACCAGCTTCTATCAGTAGCTGATCTGCTTCTATAAAAGTAGAGTTGAGGGTAATAATATGAGGAGCTCTCACGGTTATCACATTCGCATTTACATATGTTGGTGAGGTAGCTGCTGCTACCCATGAAGTACCATCATAACGTTGCCAGTTGCCTGCATTGCTCCAGGGACCTGAACTTATGGTGCGGTAATCATTTAAAGTACCAGGATCAAGTTCCCCAATTGAATAATACCTATCCCGAAAATCTGTGATGCCTGTAGCGTTAATAGAATTAGAAAGCGGGCTGTTTGAAGAGATGAGTACCCAATTGGTGAAATCGGTATCAATTTCAGCTACCACAAAAGCAGCTGTATTGGCACCTGCATCCACCTGTGCCGTTTGCCAGTTAAAGTTTATATCAGCTGATGTAAATACGCCTGTGTCATCAAAAGTCCAGTTGGAATTAACGGTTTTGTTTGCATTAAGCGGTGATGAATTGATTTGGTTTTGGTCACCATCGAAATTCCTGGCTATTATTTGTGCTGTGGTGGCTACGCCGTTCAAAGTAAGCGATACTGGTGAATAATAACTAGCGTTTCCTATAGGGAATGCCATGGTGCTGGTACCTGCAGCATAGTTTCGTTGTACAGCACCGTTCACATAACTATTCTGACTGGCGCCGGTAATATTATTACCGGCTGCTGTAAATCGCAATGCATTTGCACCTGTGTTGATTTTTCCATTTACGAAGTGCAGGAAGAAATACACATCCGGGCTACCCGTAAGCGTTAGTCCGCTGGCATTGTTCATCCGCAGTGTTTGAATTTCCCCATTGCCTATCAGTGTTTGTGCGGCAGATCCGGTAAAGGCCAGCTCATTTGTACTTACTTTACCGTTGTTGGTAAATGTATTTCCTGTAAAATTTGTGTTGGCAGTACCCGTAAGTTCTGCGCCAGCCGAAATATTAAACGAACCTGCATACGTGCTAAAACTGCTGTTGATAGTAAGTGTACCAGATTGTATATTTACAATCCCGCTGTTTTCAAAAAAAGCTCTTGTATCAAGCGTTGTATTACCAATGGTTTTGTTGAGTGTAGCCGACGCTTCATTGGTAAAATAAAAAGTGTTTGAACCACCACCGCCATCAACGAAGCCGGTAGCGCCTGCGATATTAAAAACCCCATTATTTTGTATCTGTCCATTGCTACCACCCGCTCCATACTGAATGGTGCTGCCGCTGGCCCATGTAGCTGTACCGTTGTTGGTGATCAGGTTTTCGCCTTTTATGCCAACGGTGTTGGTAATGCTGAGCGTTGCGCCACTATTGATGATCATTCCTGCAAAGCCACGGAACTCCCCACCACTCCAATTCATTGCAGCGCCGGTTAAAAATCTGATGGTATTCCCTCCTTGAATGATACCTGCAGAAAAATTGACGGTTATTCCCGACGGAACCTGAACAGCAAATCCAATATTGGTTGTTCCCCCGTTTATATTAATATTACCTGATCCGGCAATAGCTGTATTGCCATTTAAGTTGGTAGTGGTATTCACTAAATCAAGCACTGCGGCTGCAGAAAACTGCAACGTACCAAAATTGGTAAAGGAGGCTGAATTGAAACTGACATTGCTACCATTCATTTGTATGCTTCCCATATTCGTTACAGCTCCGCCGGAATTAACACTAAGATCTGTCCCGGTTCCATCATTTATACTCAGCTGGCCACCGGTGTTAATTGATAAAGAACCCCCGGTAGCCACGATTACCTGGTCAACCACTACCAATGAATTTACCGTAACTGAATTGCCATTTTGAATGGTGATGACATTATCCGTTGATGATGGTGCTGCCACAGCTGCCTGCCATAAACTACCATCATACCTCTCCCAGGTTGATAAAGTGGTCCAATCACCACTGGCCACGCTTCGGTAATCGCCGGGCGACTGAGCATTGACCGATGTAGATACCATACCCAACAGGCCGGTAAATAATATTACAAGTGTTAATTGCATTTTACTGCAGGTTGCAGAAAATAAATCAACAATGGATTTTGACGAAACACGAGGTTGAATGCTCAGACGATGCATCTTAAGTTAGTTTAAGTAAAGAGTAATTTTATGTTTGTGTTCTAGTGGGGGGAGGTTATTGACAGGAAATTTTGTCACAAACAATAACGCACAATGGTATTCAGGGATATAAGATGCGCAAGTATACATAATTAAATTGATAATGTATAGTGCTTTTTAAAGTAATTGGTCCGGCAATGCAATTTTTTTTATATTGTTATAGATTGATTACTAAATAATTATTATGCTTTAAACATTTTAATAACCAACCAGCTTTCGCTTCACCGAACCAATTAACAAACAAAAAAATCCTTATTCAGCGGTTGAATAAAATTCGATCTTCGGCGTGCCTTCCACCCCGGCGCTCATCATCAGTTTTTTCTTTTCTTCCGATAAGATCGATGCTTTTGCCTTGGCCATGTCTTTAATGTCAAAAACCAGGTGCACCAGGTTTGGATCATCAATGCCGCGGGCGAGTACCACATCTAATAATCCTTCTTCTGCTCTCTTGGCAGTACCTTCCGTGTCAAATACTTTTACCCAGGCATCAAAATCTTTTACTTTATGCGTCACCAGCACCCATTGCTTTTCATGCTGGGTTTGATCGAACCTGATCACCCTGTAGAAAACAGTGCTAGGTTTTGAGTTTACGCCTGCTTTTTCCATCACCTCTTTCAGCTTGGGATCTGTTGAAAAAGCCCTGGCCTTTGCCAGGTCGGTTACTTTCATGGCAATGACCAGGTTATTGGTTTTATCAATACCCCGGCCCACCACGATATCTTCCAGGCCATTTGCCTTGCGGTTGGTAGAATCGGTGTTAAAGAACGGGCGCCATGTATTATAATCCTTTACCGAATGTTCAATTTCAGCCATATCAAAAGGCGTGAAAGCTGGCTCGGGAGCAACTTTCATGGTAGTAGCCGTATCAGCAGATGTTACTGTTGCTTCTGTTGGTTCTTCTTTTTTGGCGTCAGCGCAGGAAAACAGCAAAGCTGCCAGGCTGATGGTAAGTAGTTTTGAAAATGTTGTTGTCATGATTGTGTATGCTTTTATGAATGTGATAAATGATTTTAAAAGAATATCTTCCCTGGTCATCCGTGTATATTATACCCTGATACTTATTTACATTCCTTGTATTATTTAAATTATTATTGATTCAACACTTCAAAATTGATTGTTATAATCATCACTCTTTATATACTTCCAGTTCGATTTCGATCATGAATTCGGGCAGCGCCAATTCTTTCACCCCATACCACGAACCCGCAGGAAATTGCTTTTTATAGATCGTATTTCGGTAAGCCGATTGCTTCAGAAATTCGGGCATGTTGGTGGTGAGTATATTTTCAACCACAACATCGTCGAACGTGCAGCCATAATGTTTCAGGATCTTATCCAGGTCGGCATAACAATTTTTCATTTGTTGGGCCAGATCAGCTTTGGCTGTTGGAAGTCCGGCATCATCCATGCTTACTGCCCCGGAAATTTTTATATCATGACCGATCTTAACCGCATGGGAATAGCCAAATTCTTTTTCTGCCTTTGGGCGCAGGTTAAAATATTCGGGTTTTTCAACAACGGTTGGTTTGGCCGCTGTTTCTGCGCCAGTTGATTTTGCTTCATCAATGCTGTTGCAGCCAGCCAGCAGGCAAATCGTTATCGTAATCAGGAATCCTTTCTTCATGTTTTATTCTTATAGCTTATTTATATTATGCCGGGATCCCCGTCATTCGTCCTACCACATCGTTCTCCTCGAGTTCCGACACCCGTTTCACCTGTTGATGAATATGGATGAACTGGATGATCAGCCAGGCCATCGCAATGAGCATTGAAAAACCCAGTAATGTATATTCCCAACTGAATTGATTTTTCATGGGACCGATCAGTTTGGCCCCGGCGATACGACCCAGGTTGCCAATGGTCATATATAAGGTAAACTGTGTGGCAGAAACTTTTTTCCAGCAGCATTCCATGGCAGTAGCAAATATCCCGATCGAGGTAAATACATACAGCACCTGGTGGATCATCATATAACCACCAATGAACGTGCTGTTCACCCATTGATCTTGTATAAATACCAGCGAACAATTGCTCAGGATCAATGCGAAAAAATAAATATTCAGCATGCGCTTTTTCCCAAACCGGTCAATTAAAATACCACCGAAAATCATTCCGCTAAGGCCACCCACCAAACTGGCAGTGGCAAAGAATTTTGAATAGGCCTGGTCGCTCCAACCCAATCGCTGAACCGTAAAAATCGGAACCAGGGTATCTATATAATTAAAGGAACCCAACCCTATAAAAGCTACAGCGGCCAGTAAAAGACTATTGCGCAGGCTAAATACTTTCAGCAACGATCTGAATATGGTTGACCAATTGGTCAGTTGTATCTGTTGTGTTTCGGGAGATGCTTTGCCACTTGTCCAGGGCAGGAGTTTTTCACCTGGCCGTTCCCGTAAGAAGAGCGGCACCATCATGATGAGGCAAACGGCCACCGACAGCATGAGGATGGCAGATGAAAAACCATATTCATGCAAGAGCCAGCTACCCAGGGCCAGGGATCCTGAGGTACCCATGATCTTGGCACCCCACATCAATCCATTGGCCCGGGCCTGTTGGTTGACGGGAACTATATCGATGGCCATCCCATCGGTGGCTACATCCTGGAAAGCACCGAAGAAGCCAACGGCAAAACCGGCGAGCATGAATAAGCGAAGATTGTTCAGGGGATCGGGCACAAAAGCCATGGCAATGAAACTGAGCATTAATCCCAATTGACCGATCAAAACCCAGGGTCTTCTGCGCCCCATGGGCAGGTAGGTAAACCGGTCCATCAAAGGCGCCACGATGATCTTGAAACTCCAGGGCAATCCAACGGCAGCTACAAACCCCCCGATCTCGCCAGGCGTTTTACCATTCATGGCCATCCAGGCCGGGATACCAAAAAAGGCCATTCCTTCGGGGATCCCCTGGGCCACATACAGCGTTATGAAGTTGAAATATCGCAACCAGGTATTTTCCGACAGGGCGGGCAGGGAGCCCGTCTTGGTTGTCGGCATATCCAGTATGGTTGCTTTCATGTTAGTTTGGTTTAGAAAAATTCCTCAATTAAGGTTTCAAAGATCGGGTTCATCCAAACCAATATCTGTCAGTTATTCATCATTGAATTACATAAATCCGTCATACTATAGGACAAATTGTGCAGGAACCGGATTTATTCGTCATTTTTATCATAAGTAGTCATTTTATAACTGATCTATAGCCACTTGGATATTTTTTCAGTTTATATTTATGGTATTGTGTCCAGAACAAACCGAACGATAAGCATCCTTTTCTGCCTGCTGCTATTACCGGCTGCCCGTGTAGCGGCCCAATCATCTCCTGCCTATGAAAGCATTTCCATTGCCCAGGGTTTATCACAGGGTATGGTGTTCGACATTTTACAAGACCAGGAAGGTTTTATCTGGGTAGCTACCAAGAATGGCCTGAACCGGTATGATGGTTATGACTTTAAGGTTTTCAGCAATGATCCATATAATGATCATACCCTCAGCAGCAATACCATTTTAAAACTGTTTGAAGATTCAAAAGGCAGGATCTGGATTGGAACTGAAAATGCCGGCGTAAACATTTACGACAAAAAGAGCGGGAAATTCTTTCGCATCAGTAACCGAAATGCAGATCCCGGCAGTTTATCGGGTAATGTGATCCGTTATATTGAAGAACTGGCAGACGGCAGGATCCTGGTAGCCGCCATGGGAGCCGGATTAAATATCATAGACCTGGCGCCCGATTTTTTTGAAAAGGAAACGGCTCCAAAAATTACCCGGCTAAGCCTGCCTAATGATGCACAGGTTTATGGTATCGGCCAGGACAAGCATAAGCAAACCTGGATCGGTGGCATGGATGGAACCGTATATCGTTTCGATCCGCTGAAAAACAGTTTCAACCTACTGGTCAATGGCCAACTCATTAATAATGGATTTTATACAAAAGATGGCAGCTTCCTCATCAATAACTACCTTTTTTTGTCGGACGGAAAAGAAGTGTATCCCTTGTTTGATATCAATAAAATAACCCCGGGCAACCTCCTGTTCAAGCCAAAGGAAAAACTATGGGAAAATCATCACCGGCCCTGGCAATTTTATGATATCAGTTTTTGGAAACCGGGCGGTACGGTACAATGGAATGTACATCCCCCCGAAGACCTGAGGTTGGTTTATCCTTTTATCATCGATCGATCGGGTATTTTATGGACAGGGTCGGTTGGGTATGGTTTACGTAAATATAAAACAGCCAGCAGCAAGTTCAGTACCTATCTTCCCGGCTACAGCGTTCGCAATATTGTTCCGATCAATGAAAAAGAGATTTACCTGGGAGATTATGGTTACGGCTGGCGCAGGTTGGTGGGGGATTCCGCCGATGATAACATGTATAAACCCATACAGACCATACACCAGGTAGATAATATCCTTCACTCAAAAAAAGGTGGCATCTGGATTAAAAGTGACGACTCTGGGTATTCCTATTTCGAACCATCTTCGGGAATCCTGACGTCATATAAAACGATCAATTATTTTAGTGGCGAGGGGGATAAGCAACCCATGATGGAAGACAGTAAAGGGTTTGTCTGGTTCCCTGGTCTTGGGGGCCGTATATACCGGATCAATACCATAACACAGCAAATAGATAGTTTCAGTATCAATACCAATGCATCCAAGCCCATGCTGTATAAGGCTGCCTGCAATGCCCTGTATGAAGATAAACAAGGAACCTTCTGGTTAGGTACCGCAGAGGGTTTTGCAAGAGTAAGGTATAAAGAACTGACCGACCTAACGCCAACGGTTACCTGGTATTACAACAACAGCAGCAACCGAAATTCACTGAATTATAATCATGTATCCTGTTTCCTCGACGACCCGGCCCGGCCCGATACCTATCTATGGATCTGCACCAAGGGTGGTGGCCTCAACAGGCTGAACAAGATCACCGGCGATTTTTTCCATATCACCAGTAAAGAAGGCTTACCGGATGATGTGGTCTATGGAATTCTACCCGATGATGCCGGCAATATCTGGGGCAGTACCAACCGAGGCATCTTTTGTATGATGGCTGTGAAAGGAAAAGACAGCACCCGCTGGTCTTTCAGGAATTTCACCAAAGCTTACGGGTTACAGGATGATGAGTTTAACACCAGCGCCTATGCGAAGTTGAGCAATGGTAACCTGGCGTTTGGAGGAGTGAACGGGCTCAATATTTTTAACCCGAAAGAGATCCTGGCGGCTGGCTTTACGCCCCAGGTTTTCATCACCAATATCATGGTGAATAATCAGCCTGTTACGCCGGGAGATAAAACAGGCGTATTGAAAACGAATATAGAAGTCACGCAAAGCATCAAGCTTAATTATTTACAGGACATACTCACACTCGAATTTTCATCACTCGATTTCACAGCTCCCAATCAAAACAGGTACCGGTACCAGTTAGTAGGAGCTGATGCAGACTGGATTGAATCGGGATCACGACGCTCGGCTACCTATCTTCATTTATCGCCGGGAAAATACAGCTTCCGGGTGCAGGGATCTAATAGCCAGGGGATCTGGAGCGACAAGATCGCTGTACTGCATATCACCGTATTGCCACCCTGGTGGCGCAGCTGGCCTGCCTATATCTGTTATGCCTTGCTACTTGCTTTGGGCATACGAGCCTATTTCAAATTCAGTGTAAACAGGGCCCGATTGAAATCGCAGTTAAGTTTCGAACAAAGAGAAGCGAAACGCATCAAAGAAATAGACAGTCTTAAAACACAACTTTATACGAACATCACCCACGAATTTCGTACACCGCTAACCGTTATACTGGGCATGGCGCAGCAGGTGGTGAACAATCCCGCCGAGCATTTGCACAATGGCATGAACATGATTATACGAAACGGAGAAAGCCTGTTGAAACTCGTGAATGAAATGCTTGACCTGTCGAAACTCGAAACAGGCAATATGTCTTTGCAACTGGTGAAAGGCGATGTGATCAATTTCCTCCGGTATATTGTAGAATCATTTAATTCTTTGGCAGAAAGTCAACACAAGCAATTACACTTTTTATCTTCGATGGATGTATTGGTAATAACCTACGATCCGGAAAAACTCCGCCAGATCGTATCCAACCTGTTGTCGAATGCATTGAAGTTTACTCCTGAGAAAGGCAATATCTATATCAGCATCAGCGAAGAAAAAAATCCGAAAGATGCTGCTGGTTCTATCCTGGTGATGAAGGTAAAAGATACAGGCATCGGCATTCCCGAAGACCAGCTGCAACATATCTTCGATCGTTTTTATCAATTGGACAACAGCCTTACCCGCAAGATAGAAGGCACGGGCATCGGCCTCTCGCTCACTAAAGAACTGGTGAAACTTATGGAAGGCCGCATAGAAGCAAAGAGCCCCCCAACCGGTTCCAATAAAGGCACCGAGTTCACTGTATGGTTGCCGGTTAAACGTATTGTACCCGAAGTGAATGAGCCAACTCCATTCAGTACATCGCCAGAGCTACTACTTCCTATGCAATCCGAAGTGTCTGCCAAACCCGAACGGGTAAACGAAGTTATGGCCAATGAAAAACCATTGATCCTCCTGGTAGAAGACAATGCCGATGTGGTGGCCTATACAGCTTCCTGCCTGCCCGAATACCGGTTGGCGGTGGGTAAAGATGGAAGGGAAGGCTATGAGATCGCCACCGAGATCATTCCCGACCTCGTGATCACTGATGTAATGATGCCTTTTGTAGATGGATTTGAATTGTGCAGGAAACTGCGTACAGATGAACATACCAGCCATATTCCCATTATCATGCTAACGGCCAAAGCCGATATCGAAAGCCGGATGGAAGGACTGGAACAGGGCGCCGATGCGTACCTGGAAAAACCATTTCACAAAGAAGAATTGCTACTGCGCATCCGCAAATTGCTGGAGTTAAGAAAGAACCTGCAGCAGCTGTACATCAAACAGGCAGGACTGGTTGTGCCGCAGGCAGATGATTTACAGACATCATCACCCGAACCCATAGCCGCTATTCAAAAAACGGAAGATGATTTTGTGAAGAAGGTCACGCAGGTGATAGAAGCACATTTTACGGATGAACAATTTACCGTAGAACAACTTTGCAAACAGGTTTACATGAGTCATTCACAACTACACCGGAAATTAGAAGCGCTTACCGGATGTTCTCCTAATAAATTCATCCGTATGATCCGCCTGAACAGGGCCACTACCCTGCTGAAAGATCCTTCTTTAAGCATCTCGTCCATCGCCCTCGAATGTGGTTATAACGATCCCGGATATTTTGCCAGGGTGTTTAAACAGGAGTATGGAATTACGCCGCAGGAGTGGAGGGTGAGGAGGGTTTAAGGGTTTAAGGGTTTAAAGGTTTAAGGGCTTGAGGGTTTGAGGCGTTCGGGGCGTTCAGAACGATTGGAACGATTGGAACGTTTAAGACGTTTGAGGGTTTAAAGGTTTAAGAGTTTGTGACGTTCAAGACGGTCGGAACGGTCGGAACCTTTGGAACGGTCGGGACGTTTGGAACGACCGGAATGTTTCTCACAATTTTGATGACCTTTCGTAAAAACTGACATATCATACCATAAGCCCTATTAATGACAGACAACGATATCATTGAACAGCTGAGGCAGCGTACCTATTCCACCGCATTGAAAGGTTTGTATCATGTTTTCCCAATGGCAAAAAATTATATTCGGGCCAATAGTGGATCCGGCGATGATGCACAGGATATTTTCCAGGATGCCTTGGTGGTGCTTTGCAACAAAGTGCAGTCGGCTGATTTTAAACTGACCGTTCCTTTAAGACATTACCTCATGGCCATTGTAAGAAATTGCTGGCTACAGGAATTACGGAACCGGAAAAAATTTCCTCCAGGCGATGCAGACAAAGAAATGTTGGAAGATGAATCTACTGCTGAAGCGAATTATTATTTAGCTAAAAAGGCATTTGACCAGTTGGGAGAAAAATGCAGGCAATTACTGATCCTGTTCTATTTTAAAAAAGAAGACTATAAAAAGATAGCCCTCAGCCTTGCTTTCAGCGACGATAAAGTTGCCAAGAACCAAAAGTACCGCTGCCTGCAGAAGGCAAAAGAAAATTATATAAGCCTTTTAAAAAACATTCCTCATGCAAAACAACAGTGAAAAAATAAACCGTTACCTGCACGATGAGATGGATGCAACAGAAAGGACTTCCTTTGAAATGCAATGCAAAACCGATCCCGAACTCCAGGAAGAACTGCGTGTACAGGAAGCTATTATGAAAGCCATTGAAAATGCAGGCATCAAAGAAACATTTTCAAAAGCCATCAACAAAAAAATTATACAGAACCGTATTTTTACATGGGGAGGTATTATGGTTGCAGGCATGGCAATGCTGATACTATTCACCTACCTGCAAAATAATAGTTCAAAGCCAGCCTCCAATGAAACACTTGCCAATAGGCCCATTTCAGATACAAGCCTGCCCTTAGTAAACCCGCCCCAGCCCTCTATCAATGTACCATTCAGTGAATATCGTTTTGAAGCCGAAAAAGGAGAAACAATCTATCATCCCTCCGGTTCGGTGATCGAATTTCCACCATCTTCCTTATTGGATGACAATGGCAACCAGGTAAAAGGACCTGTGATTATCCTTTACCGTGAGTTTGCCGACCCGCTTGATTTTTTTGTTTCTGGTATTCCCATGCAGTATGATTCTGCAGGAAAAAAATATCAGTTTGAATCATCGGGCATGTGTGAGATCCTGGCATACCAACACAATAAGGCACTATTTGTAAACCCGGATGCAAAGCCGGAGATCCATTTGTCGGGCAATAATGCCGATCCTTTGCACAATCTGTATTTCCTCGATACCATTAAGCGAAGCTGGGCTTTTACTGGCAAGGACATCATTACCCGTTTAAAGGAATCTCCTGCTTCTAATAATAAGATTTCAACAGACCAAATCGATCTGCCAGTGAAACCGGTAAAACCAGGTAAAGCCTCGGACGACAGGCAGGCATTCAGCATTGAAGTTGCACCGGGTTCTTTTGAAGAACTACTGGTGTATGACAAACTTAAATTTGAAGTGATTGATGAAAGTAATTACCGGCGATCTGATGCCGAAGAGCAGTGGGAAAATGTTCAACTGAAACATACAGACAGGGAGGGAATATATCATGTGATCTTTTCAAACGCCCGCAGGAAAGTTTCCTACAAAGTTCGGCCTGTGCTGGAAGACAGTGATTACGATGCCGCCTTGGAAATCTTTAATAAAAAACAGGCCGCTTATGACCAATCATTAAAAAACAGGCTGGATAAGTATCAACGGGAAACAGACAGTGTAAGTATACTAACAACAAAGCTTAAAAAGAATGCAGCAGCTGACGAAGCCTGGAATGAAAAGATAAATACCCTTGTTATTGCCAGGAATAAACGGGTAAGGCAAATCAAGCAATCCTTACTTTCAGCGTGGGAAAAGAATCAGGCACTTGATACGATCAGGAGGCAAGACCAGTTTATGCTATTATCAAAACTGCAGTTGATCAGGTTTGCTGATAAAGCTCTTGAAAATGAAGTAATGCGATCTTTCAGCATTAACCAGTTTGGTGTTTGGAATTGCGATCATCCCGAATTTCCTGCAAATGAAATTCCCATTAGCGCTACCTATCTTGATAGTTTGGGAAACAAAGTTATGCTACAGTCTGTAGCGGTTGTGTACCGAAAGTTTAACGGAATTATACAATTTCCGGTTCAAATGCCGATCAGGGTGATACCAGGGCAAGGCAATATGTTATGGGGTATACTCGACTCTTCGTTTTATTATTATTCGTATAATGATTTTGCAGCTTCCGGAATTGATAGAAATATAAAAGCATTTAGTTTTAAACTACGTAAAGCGAATAAAACAGTAAGATCCTATGAAGAGATCAGGCAACTGGTTGATAATATGTAGGCGGCCTTTCAGTTAACATCTACATCTACAGTATAACGTTATATCATTAATCCGTACCCTATTAAGAAAGCAATCCAGGTTTTGGCGGATCCCCTGCCGGTTTCGATTTGTCTTCGGGAAGTGGGATGAATTCATGGTTGTCGTTTGGCGGCAGGATGATACGGCCCTGCTTCCAATCTTCCTTGGCTTGTTCGATGCGCTCTTTGCGGGAGGATACAAAGTTCCACCAGATAAATCGTTCCCCCAGCGGTTCACCTCCCAAGAGCATGAGGGTAGTGGGTTCTTTTGCGATAATGAGCGGGTCTGCCGTTTTGTTGAATACCAGCATCTGTCCCTCACCGTAAGTTACTCCTGCAATCTCGATCCTCCCTTTGGCAATATAGATGCCTCTTTCTTCATGTTCTTTCGGCAATCCAAAGCGGGCGCCTGGTTGCAATACGACGTGCAGGTAAAACAGCGGTGAGTTGGTATTTACACTGTTGCTTAAACCATATGCGTTGCCGGCGATCAGGCGCATCCACACATCCTTCTCAGTGAATATTGGTAATTGATCGGGTGTATAATTGCGAAAACTTGGCATGGCCTCTTCATCTTTTTCGGGCAGGGCCACCCAGGTTTGAATCATCTCCAGCTGGCCACCGGCGAGGGCTGCAGGATCTTCAAATCTTTCCGAATGTGAAATGCCCCGGCCTGCGGTCATCCAGTTCACTTCACCCGGTCGGATGATCTGCTCCACACCCAAACTATCGCGGTGGGTTACCTGTCCGCCAAACAAATAGCTTACGGTCGACAAACCAATATGCGGATGCGGCAACACATCCAATGAAGAAACTGTTGCCGGAACATTCGTTACAGGCCCGGCATGATCCATAAAAATAAATGGTCCCACCATCCTTCGCATGCGAAAAGGAAGAATGCGTTTAACCTTCATGGATTCACTGATGGCGGCCTGGCGTGCTTCGATGACGATGTCGATCATGGGGGATCAATTGTAAATGAAAGATGAGAATAAAGATAAGAATTGTGTTGTTGCCATACTTCGCAACATGCCTTTTTGTTGAGCAATGTATAGGTTGATACCGGAAGTCGTTCAGGCAAGTAAACAATCTTAAACAATATTTAACTACATACTCATTATGCATTCCTCCAACATCCCGCATCTCTTGTGTAAATTACTGCGGTGAAATATTATCTACCATTTTTCTTCTCTCTTATTTTTAGTTCCTCTGCAATGGCCCAACCTGGGTTTACGCTCCGGTCTTTACAGTTTGGACTGTTTACCAGCGATGGTAAAAAGTCCGTTGCCAACAACAAGCATTATGAAGCGGAATGGCGTAATGCCTATTTTGAACAAAACAAATGGCAAAAGGTAACGGTGCAGGATGGGGGCTTTTCTACAGGCCGGCTTCGGTCTGATGGACCGCCAACTGAATTAAAAATATACCGGCGCTATGGCAAGGATACCATGTTCATCACATGTGCCCGTGCGTTGCGACAGATCCCCTTTATTCCAGGTCATTTTCAGCTCGATAACAGTCAATGTTACCTGGCCAATATGGAAACGATGAATGGAATGGTCATCCTGAACAATGACTGGGAATTGTTCCGTACAGAACGGGCTGCGGAAAAAAAGCTGCTCATGAAGAAACGGTTTTGTTATATGTCGAAAAGCCATTCCTTTTTTGATGAAGATGAAAAGGATGTTCAATATGTCGGGTTCCGGAAAAGCGATCACCTGAAGGAATTGAAAGATGAAGGCCTTACCGAATACATCAAACTGGGCAAACTCTATTATGCCCCCATGATCTCTTCTTCGGTGTACAGCATTGGTTTCCTGGCTCATGATGATGAAGAAGATGAAAAGTATAGCCAGTTCTTAATGGAATCGAAAGATGGTTGCCGGTCGTGGCAGATCAAATTCCGCCTCCCCGAAAATACCATTGAGCTTGTTCAGTACGATGAAAGCACATTTGATGTTGCCATTTCCTTCCCAACAAACAGCCGGCTTTCGTATAGCCATACAGGTAAGTTGCTCAGCTCTACGATCATGAGTAGCCATCCCTGCAGCTGGCCAGGCAATATGTTTTATGGCTGTGACCGCCAGGGAAAGAATAACCCGGCTGATCCCATTGGAATATCCGATCCTTTTATGGATGGTGGTAGTTTCAACCATCTTTTTCATACCCTTTTTACGGGCACCGATAATAAGGAAAAGCTGAAGCTGGAAAGTCTTCCTTTTGGTCCGGCCTCTTTATCCATTTCACATGATGCCGGTCATCAATGGGATACAATCTTACAGTTACACTCAAACGAAACCTATGCATACCTCACCCAGCGTAAAAACAAACTGGTGTTGCTGAGTTATCATTATACCATGGTAAGCACAGACTTTGGCAAAACCTGGATATTCTATGCCAATGGAACTTTTACCGGTGGGGAATGGAATTTTATATGGCTTGATGACCGTACCCTGGTGAATGTTACACCTTATTATGCCGATGTGATGTTGATCGAATAGTATATAACAGCCGTTTTCTTTCAGAAGATTCTGTTAAGTCGGGCTAAATATCTTTTCCCGCAGCCCGATATGGCCTATTTTCGCCGACCGGTGAAATGAATGTAACCGGATCATCATTATGATTTTAAAAATACTTACGGTTGCCGGACTGGCTACTTTTGAAATATATGCTGCCATCCCGGCGGGATTTGCTTTTGGTTTATCGCCCTGGACTATTTTCTTTGCCAGCATCACGGGTGGCTTGATCGGGGTTTTTGTGGCTGCATTCCTGGGAGATAAGATCCGGGCCATGATCTATAAGAATAAACCAGTAAAGGAAAAAAAAGATACGCACCCGATGGTACATAAGCTTTGGAATAAATACGGGATCATCGGTCTTGGTTTTTTAGGGACGGTTTCGGTGGGTGCTCCCATTAGTATAGCCGTAGGCGTTAGTCTCAATGCCAATATGGCCAAGCTGGTTACTTTCTGCTGCATCGGGGTATTAACGCGTTGCATAGTATTTACCCTGGTGGGGTATTATGGGTTGCAGTTATTCTGATGAATTTTATTGAATAATTATTTATAACGTGTTTCGTAATCAAAATGCATTTTTGAAACGCATAGTCACGAAGGCACAGAGGCACAGAGAAATCAAAATAGTATAACACGATACTTTCAAAAAACAAAGAACAACCTTTTAACGGGTTGTTCTTTTGTTTTAAATACACATATCAAACATATTGATCAGCACAGATGCGACTCATCTATAACTTGATCAACTTCTTTGTGATAAATGATGCTCCTTGTTGTACTTTCAGGAGATAGGCGCCCGCTTTCCAATCAGCGCCAAAGCTGGTCGGCTGGCCGGACCTGGCGGTAAATGTTTTCAGCATTCGTCCGAGGTTATCGGTCACCGTTATGATGATCGATTCCTTTTGAGCCGATAGTATGTCGAGTCTGAAATCATTTACAGCAGGATTGGGAGATACTTTCACATCAAGTGATCCTGCTAAGCCCGTTGAATTTTGTACTGCATGATTCTTATCAACTGGATTTTTACCTGCAAATGGAAGAACCGGGCATGCTGGCAGTTTTACAGGAGTTGATCTGATTGTACTGGAAGCGCAATTCGCTATGGCCTGGGCCGTTACCGTACCGCTGACTGCTGCATCCGGGTAAGAAATGGTAATGCTGCTGGTGCCTTGTCCGCTTACCAGGGTTCCGGCCGCAGGTATCGTCCAAAGTATAGAAGTAGCATTTGCCGGCATTGCAGCCAGTGTGTAAGAGAATGCTCTTCCGCCGGGTGCGCCGCAAACCTGTGTTTGAATAACATCTATGGGGCTTGGCGTGGCCGGGTTGAGCCTGCTTACGGCGAGGCTTCTTGCAGCACTGGTTCCGCAACCATTCGTTGCCGTTACCGATATGCTGCCACTGGTAAATCCATCCGGATATGTAAAGGAAATGCTGTTGGTTCCCTGGCCCGATAAGTCTGTTACAGCGGCCGGCACTGTCCACGTGTATCCGGTAGCGTTAGCTTGAACAGGAACGGAGTAAGAAGCTGCTGTACCTGTGCTGCCGATATTGGCACATACATTGGTTGGCCCGGTGATGAGGCCCGGGGTCGCAGGATTATTCCTTACAATGGTAAGGCTCCTGGCACCACTTCCACCACATTCGTTCACTGCCGTAACAGTAACAGCGCTGCTGGTAAATCCTGCAGGGAAACTTATTGTAACTGCATTGCCCAACACGCCCGGACCAGCCGGTATGATGGTAGTACCTGGTTGGGCCGTCCACACATAAGAGGCGGCCCCGGCAACCGGTGTTACAGAATAAGATGCACTGCTGCCCAGCAGGCTGCAGGCATTCACAGGTCCGCTAATCACACCAGGTGTATTGGGTAATTGCGCCAGTAACCAGTATAATCTTTCGCCGCTGGTACCACAGGTATTAGATGCGGTTACCCGGAAGAGTTTATTTACATTCGACAGGAAATTGCTATTAATCGTTACCGTTATGCTATTGGTTCCTTGTCCGCTCACAAGCGTTACCGTTGGTGGCACGGTCCAGTTGTAACTGGTTGCACCAGGTACAGCTGCTACACTATAGGTTAGTTGAGTACTTGTGCCGATATAGCTACATACATTGGTTAACCCTTGTACAGCGCCTGGTGTAGCGGGTGATGGTGCCGGAGCTTCTACTGTCCACGACCTGCTTGCCCCGCAATCGGGGAAATTAACGAGCCTGGCAACTACTTCATAACTACCCGGAACCAGGTTGGTAAATGTATGGGGTGAAGAGAACCAGGTGGTACCATCAATGCTTAATTCTACTGCGCCACTTGTCGAAGAGGCATCTGCACCAACAGAGCCGGTTGGCACAATACAGGTTGCATTCGTTCCACCAATAAATGAAAAGTCGGGCAATACCGGTGCTGCGCCAACGGATGTTGTTCCAAGCGCTGCACTACAATCGGGAAGCCCGGCCATTCTGCCTTGTATATTATAGGTGCCGGGTGCCAGGCCGCTGATGGTGGTGCCTTGGGCAACCCAGGTCGTTCCGTCTATTGAATATTCTACGGGTCCATTTGGTGAAGTCGCCGAAACCTGGATGCTGCCTGTAGCTAGCGAGCAGGTTGCCGGGATGCTGGCGATGGCTGTAACACTGATCGCAGCTGCATTGGTTATTTCTACAGATCCATTCAATGCATAAGTTCCTACACAATTGGGCAAATTGAACAAACGTGCTTTCACATTGTAAAAGCCTGTCGGCAATCCGCTGAATGTGTTGGATATTTGCCAGGTGCTACCATTATCAACACTATATTCCAATGGGCCTACACCGGTTGCTTCAACTACCAGGCTACCGCCATTGGATGTAGGACAAACCTGTGGCGTGATCTGTACATTGCTGATCGTTGGAGGATAGCAACAAGGTGCCAGCGTGAAGTCAAGTGAAAAGCCCCTGACTTTTCCGCTGTCCTCGGCGGCATCATCTTTTACAAACAATATCCAGTTTCCGTTAGGATCCTGTCCATCAAAAACCGAAAAGGGTGATTCAGGGCTGTAATTGCCACTCACTGCTCCCGTATTTGGCAATGTTGTAATGGAGGGATAGCCTCCATCATCATCCAATACCAGGCTACAAATATTATTTCCACCGGTTCCTCTTTTAATCATAAATGCAACACTGGTACCAGCAGGAGATGTGAGTGTAAAGCTGAGGTCACCGATAAAAGTATGATCAACAGCAGCATTTACATTGCCTGCCGTTGTATTGCAGGTTGCGCCTGCAGCTGGTTTAAAACGGAAATTAAGATCTTCAATCGTACTCAGGCCGCTTACTGGTAATATAATGTTCACCCCGGTTGGATTATTATCAGGTATGGCTACCGGAGGACCGGCATAAATTGCCTGGTAACTGCTTGGAAGGGTTATGATCACCGGATTGGCCCCATAACCTGTTATACAACTGGAAGAGCCTTGTACTTTTACCACAACCATAAAGCTTCCGGGATTGAGGTTACTAAAAACAGGGGAAGGTTGAAAATCGATACCATTGATGCTATATTCCAATGTTTCGTTACTGGTTGCCTGGATCATGATACCTCCCGTTGGATCTGCACAGGTTGTTTGTGTAGTTGTTACGGATGTAATGCTGGGGCCTGTAACCGGATTTAGAATGATCAGGTCGGGCCAGGTCACCAGGCAGTTGGGATTATCCAGTGAGCGTACCGATACCTGGTAAGTTCCCGGAGTCAAGCCTGTAAAAGTATTCCCGGCTTGGTAAACAGCATTTAACCCATATTCGAGTGTTCCGCCACCTGTTGCATTCACTACAATGGATGCAAGAGCAAAACAGGTTGATTGAGTTACCGTAGGTGCCTGCATGGTAGCCAACACACAATTTGATGCGATGATTGGCATAATAGTATTGGAAGTTCTGATCACCTGGACCGCTTCGTTGAATAAGGTTGACTTCATGAGAACTTTAGCGATAGCAGTAATGGAAATATCATCAACATACCAACCTACAGAAGCTACAGCATTATCGCTGGCAAACCTCCACCTGAATTTTACATTCGGTTGATTTGCATAAGGGCTAAGGTTTATAATTGATCGAACAAAGCCACCACTGTTCCCGGTAAAAGCTCTTCTTCCTGCAATAGAAGCAGTTGAATTTGACAAGATACTGCCGTTGTAGCCTTCTTGTAAAAAATTACTTTCGCCAATATCGGCCCAGGTTGTTCCTCCATTGGTGCTGATCTCAATAACGGAACCTTCCCACTTTAATTCATTATCGTAAGAATGAATGAAAGATAATTCTGCTGGAAGTGCGGGAAGTGACAATGAATTAGTATGGGATAATGTTTGATTGGAAGTATTTATAGTGCCTGGCGTAAAAAATGAAACAGGCGAACTATAGTACTGTGCCGATGATACCGACCATACCGCGGATGTGGAAGATGCCGCTGTAAAGTTATTGGGAATAGATGCCACCGATACCCCTTCATTGAAAATGGCTACTGGTGGCACATAGGCACCTGCATTGATATTCACTACAAAATCATAATTCACAGAAGTACCGGCAGCCTGGTTCACCACCCAACTTATTACCCGCGTACCTGCATTGTATGTTCCGCCATTGGTAGCACTTACAAAGCTTACATTGGCTGGCAATGTATCAGTGAGCAGGTAATTGCTGATGGCTGTACATTCTACGGTCACGGTATTGCTGTAATTGATATCCTGTGATTCAGGGATACCTGCTACGTTTGGCTGTGTAAGTGTTACAACGGGTTTATCTACATCGAATGCAGCTACCTGGTCTGTTGCACTGCTTGAAGAACCCTGGGAAGCAGAAGCTCCAAGTCCCCTTCTTCTGAAAGCTTCTTTGATGGTACATACGTGTACACCACCATATAAATTCCGGTCGGCCTGGATGATCGCATCCCTGCCATCAATAAATCCTGGATTGCAGGTTTGTAATTTCAATCCTTCTGTAACCAATCGCATGGCAATAACATTACCACCTCCACCGGCTACATTATAAATATTCGGGTTGATCGAATTTTCCTGTTGAATAATATTCCAGGTCATATCCCATAACGTGGCACACCATACTTCCCCAATATTGTGCACTGCAGTGCCCAGCAAGGGACCGTTGATGTCGGCATACGTAAGCGGGTTAACCGTCATATCCGTAGTGTATGCATAATG
>Ga0075163_10000469_pt1 | contig 51892 bp, 105 predicted proteins | sample JI1023141ADNA_FD_71478 | JGI IMG/M metagenome (GOLD analysis project Ga0075163, IMG submission 71478) | Wastewater effluent complex algal communities from Wisconsin, to seasonally profile nutrient transformation and Carbon sequestration -... | ecosystem: Engineered > WWTP > Effluent > Algae...
GAAGTGGTTCTTAGAACGACCGTATCGGCTTCGAAAGAATCACAATGATGTTGTGTACGATGACATGTGTAAAGAAGGATTGCTGAGGATAGTGTTCGTCGCGCCGCAGGGCCAAAGTTTTCACCTTGTGAAGACATATGAGTCATGCAGGAAGTGGCAGCGAAATAGACCGATAAAGATCCAACTGTCTCACCACTCATTTAAACATCCAGTCATATTCAGTTCTCGACGCGTCACATAATCATTGCAATACATCTCATGCATCATTAGTATGATGTCATTAAGATGGTAACTGTTACTAGTGTACGACAGCTTGGTGAGCATCGTACATTCGACATTGAAGTTGATCACCCAGATCACCAATTCTACCTTGCAAACGGTCTATTGACTAGCAATAGTCATGCTGTTTCGTATGCACTTGACTCATATATGTGTGCGTACTTACTTACGAAGTACGAACGTGAGTGGTTGTGTGCGTACGCAGAAGAGTACTCAACAGACAGTAAGAAACGATCAAGAGCTCTTGCTGAGGTGAAGGGCTTTGGATATACGCTGTCTCGTGTCGATGTCAATTACGCTGGTATGTCATGGACGATTCTACCACAGAAGCGATTCATGCCATCGTTCACAACGATAGGATCTGTTGGCGCTGTTGCAGTCTCTGAAATCTTGGAGAAACGTCCCTATAAGAACATTTATGATCTCCTCTGGAATGAGGACTTGACCTGGAAACACAAGAAGGTCAACAAGCGTGTGATGGAGGCACTCATCAAGGTTGGTGCGTTTGATTCCATGGACATAGTCGGTGAGGGAAAGTACTTCTCAAGCTACAAACACATGTATGAGACTGTTGTTGTGAATTGGCCTCTTTTGAGAAAGAAGAATGGTCGAAGCTTGATAGACAAGATTCGTACTGAAACGAAATGTGATGAGTGGACGCGTGATGAACGTGTTTCGATGTACATGGAGTATGTTGGTGAATTAGATACTTCGCTCATCATTCCGGATTCAAAGATCGAATCCCTCCGCAAGAAAGATGTTACGTCTGTCGATGATCTTGAAGATGATTGTAAGAAGATCAGCTGGTTTATCATTGTCGAGGCAAAACCAACGAAGACGAAGAAAGGAAAACCTTATCTTAAGGCTTTTGTCGTAGGTGAGTCCGGAACTAGACATATGATGTTCATTTGGGGTTGGAAACCAGAACACAATATCACACAGTTCACAGGATATCTTGCTGAGGTCGAGAAATCAGATTTTGGATTTGCGACGATGCCGTGGAAGATGAGGGAGATTATCTAGATGAAAGATAGATTTGACTTAATGTGGGATGCACAAGGCGAGTATGCAAAACGTCTTTATGACATCACTATGATGAATGACGCTGAGCGTGAGCTCAAGACGAAAGAGCTTGCATTGTCTCTTCATCACGAGATCTCGAAGCTTGTGTCTGCTGTGAATTTTAAGTCACACAAGAGGACACTTCACCCTCCAGACAAGGGACGAATACTCTACGAATCAGTTGATGTGGTGAGATATGCATATGCAATCTGTTCGCTTTGGGGATTCAAGGCAGATGATTTTGCAGCGGCTTGGTCAGACAAAGATGAAAGTCTAGACCTAATGCTTACACAGGACATGAATCCATGGGACGGTCAACTAGCGTTGATCGTTGACATCGACGATGTGATTGCTGATTTCCGAGAGGGATTCTCAGAGTGGGTGAGAGATCACAAGGGTATCGGTGCCGATCCAAATTCAAACGAGTTCTACTTTATTGAACAGTTACGTGACGTCGGTGTCAGTGCGCTTGAACTACATGATGAGTTCATTTCACACAGGAAACTAGCATCACTTCCCGTGAACGAGACTGTCAAGGCAATAAACAAGATACACGACGCAGGTATCTGGATCCACCTTCTCACTGCGCGCCCGAAGGACAACCTCATGTGTAAGTACGATACCATGAAATGGCTGCAGGATGCAGGAGTCAAGTATGATCGGCTTGACTTTACGGGCGAGAAATTAGCATTCGTTACACGTACACCTTACTGCGTTGAAGATAAGATCATAGGATGCGTTGATGACAGTCCGATGAATTGCAGGGCATATATGTCTCACGGATTGACATGTTTAATGCCGCTTAAATCATATAATCATGACGTCATATCAGACAGTGGAAAATTGATCAAGTACAACAACTCCGACGAACTGTATGATATCTTGAATAGGCTGATAGATGAGCGAGGTTGATACAATGTATGTAGTATATGCAGCAGGTGGTTTTTTCAACGAAAAGCAGCTCAAGACGATGGAACTTGTAGAGAGCGTTTTGAGCGAGTTTTCACAATTCAGAGTCTTCAAGCCCCGTGATGGCGCCTCAGCAGCGAAGAAACTAAATAGAGATATCGGCGCTGGCAAAGATCCTTCACGTGACACACGTCACCAAGTGTTTCGTGACAATGTTGACAATATTGATAATGCTGCATTAATTGTTGCTGTGACAGACGATCGTGACGTTGGCACGATCTTCGAGATAGGTTATGCGTACAAGGGAAGTGTCCCGATCATAACATTCACGAATGAAGGATACGGTCAGAATCTGATGTTGGCTGAGTCTGTTCTGGCGCACTGTAAGGGACCAGAACAGTTACGTGAAGCATGCGCGCTGTTCATCAAGCAGATGACAGAGTCAAATGTACTTGATGAGGGTGAGTTTGAAGAACGGTTCAAGCGCGCAAACCTGACAGAGATGTCAGCTGACAAGAAGTTACAGATCTACAAGGAGAAAGATGGAATACAATAATCAACAGAAGATTGATGCTGCTGTTACTCTTATAGAGAGATTGTCTGATGTTACATGTAGACTTACATCACATAAAGATGGCATGCCTACGGCATGCAGTGAATCAATTAAACTTGTAATAACGGACATTCTAAAAATAATTGCAGAACGAACAAAGGCAATAAAGGAGTTACTTAATGTCAACGAATAAGAAAGCGGCAACAGTTCACCCAGTTGATGATCAGGTTCTGATTAGACGCGCAGAGATGAAGTCAGAAACAGTCGTTGAAGGTACTGAACAGCAAGCACCTCGTGTGTTTAGGGGCGTGATTGCGGCGATCGGTCCCGGCATGCCTACGATGACAGGTGCAAGGATGGCGCCTGAAGTTGCGACAAGTGTCGGAACGTTGGTGAAGGTTGCTTCCGGTGACGGTGTGATCTATCCCGCCGAGAATGCGCAAGAGCTTACGATCGAGAGTGGCAAGTTTGATGTCATCAGATTTCGTGACATCATTGCTGTTTTAAAGCAAGAATAGAAACAACAAGAACTGTTTAACGCCCACTTCACGTGGGCGTTCCAGTATTCGAAACGTGATATGTATGTCAGTGCAGAAATTCGACGCAGAAGATGTGAGACAGTTCCTTCGCGAGTCGTCGTTCAATGAAACGAACGACGTTGATTTATCTGAAGCGCGCCGCATCTTTCAACGTAAGTTGATCGACACGATATCAGACACGATAGATGACATGTTCGGACCCGACGTTGCAGATGCACACACTGAATTGAGTGACCTTCACAATATTGCTGAGCTTCTTGCAACACAGTTTGTGCATCATCCCTCATGGAAGAAGATAGTAGAACGAATAAGGCGAAGAGAATCACTGATGTAAATTGTGTTACGTCTGATGTAGTATGTTTGCATACGGAGAACTATGGCAGACGCATTCGGTTGTTCAAATGGTTTTGAGGATCTCAACGTTGAGTTGGTGAGAGTCTCACATGAGAATCCTTTTGAGATGTTCTGGGATTGGTATAAGGAGACTTGGCTCGATTTGCATGACAAGCCATATGATCACAACGATCCAACGCACGTCGCCGCATGTCTTGATGTACTAAATCGCCGAGCGCTTCCTACTCCTATGGAAGTCCTCAGTTTTGAGGTGAGGATTACCGGCCTTAGCAGGGTTGCGTTAGCACAGATTACTCGTGGTAGGATCGGCCACTGTTATAATGTGCAGTCACAGATGCCACAGCACATCGATCACAAGGTCACAATACCGAAGAACGTGTATGAAAATCCTGCATTCTTGAGTCGCGCGCTCAAGCTGCAGCAGATGGCGTCGTCACTGTATGACGACATGTATGCAGCTGGAATTCCGCCACAGGACTGTCGTTATGTGACACTTCACGGTCAACAGACGTCGATGATGTGGCATGTGAACTTCGGTGCATTGGTTGGATGGTACTCGATGCGTTGTGAGAACGGTCTGACAGACGAACTCAATTTTGTCGGTAGGAAGCTGAGGAAGCTTCTCTTCGATCGTTTTATCCTGAAGCAGGATGAAAAGCACGTGAATGACCCAAAGAATCCAAATGGATATTACTCGACGTTAAGTTTGATTCCCGTTACACCTGGCTCTGGATGGGATCACTTGCTCACAAAGCTCGACTGCATGGGTGCAGATCGTGGTGTGTGTCTGAACACTGACAAGGTGTTTGGTAACACTGGTCGTTTTCCGAGTGTATCGCCTTCGATTCCAAGCTCTGTCAATGAGAAGAACAAGTGTGACTTCAAGTTCGATCAGTCTGCAATGTACTACGAACTACTCGCTGCTGACGAATCTCTTCTTTTCCCTGGTGAGAAGCAGATGATTGAACACTGGGCGACATGGCAGTCATGTGATATTGATGGTGTGTCTGGATATGACGGTCGGCTTCTCATCTTGGAAAACAAGGAATAAGAAATGTTGACGTTGTACATCACATTGCCGATCGCTTCATACACAATCGGTTTCCTGATCGGGTTTATCAAGCACGCAAGAAGGTAGCACATCAAGAATATGGACACGATCCTATCAACGATAAAAGATGACTTTATACGATCTGCACTTGAGCCGTGTGTTCTAGAGATGCAAGCTGCAGGTGTGAAATTCTTCGTGTCAGAAGAAGACACAATCCCGTATGACGGTGGTGACGATACTCACGTGCACGGATACTTTGCAGCCCAACAAGGACCAGCAGACTCAGCACGGTTCGGTATCAGTACGAAATCAAATGATTGGTATACAACATTCGTGCATGAGTATTGTCACTTCAAACAGTGGCGTGCATCCACAAAAGAGTGGAACAACACGTACATCGATGATGGTCAGAAGAAGATCGATGCATATGAATGTTTGGCAAACTGGTCTTTAGACAAGATATCGTTGACTAGCAACATGTTAGCAAAGTGTTGCAAGGCTGCACGCGATCTTGAGTTAGATGCAGAACGTATGACTGTCGAATTCTTCAAGCAGAATAAGTTATCAGTCAACACTGATGAGTATACGCAAAAGGCGAACTCATACATTCTCACTTACTCTCTTGTACCAATCTTTGGGAACAACTACACTACTGGTACACCTTACGAGATCGAAGCAGTGTGGAAGTCAATGCCGAAGACATTCGACATTGATTATGACACGGTGTGGCACAAGTATGTTGGTTTGTATTGGGAACATTGTTACAAGTAAATGTGGACGTTCGTTAACAACTTCGTCGTTGCGTTGATCTGGATATCACAGAAGATATTTGGTTATCCTAAGCACGTTGAAAGACGTGTCATCGATGATGAAGCTGATGAGCGTATACGTCATGTGTTGATATTTGACGGTGACGTGATACAGTTCGATTCAACAATTGCTCTTAAACAATTTGTGAAGGCAATACCGAATGACACGTAGGTACACGATGAGAAACAAGCAACATGTGATTATACTTGACGGTCCTGATTGCTGCGGCAAGACAAACATCGCTCATGGAATATCAGATACGCTTGGTATTCCGTACTTTAAGAACTCACTTGAACGTGACACATTTGGTGTCTTCGACACAGAGTATTTCACGAAGGCATCACGTTACATCGACACGTACATGTCTGAGTTCCTCTTCAGTACAAAGTTAAGCGTCGTATTCGATAGGAACTACCCATCAGAGTACGTTTATCCGATGATCTTTGGGCGCGTATCAGACAGAGATATGCTTAGGAAGATTGATGATATGCACTCGCAGATCGGCACGAAGATCATCATACCGTATCGCTCATCTTACGATGGCATTGTCGATCCTGTGCATCCCCAGATCAACTCAGATGCTCTCAGGTTGTTAGATGAGATGTACCAACAGTTCTGTGGGTGGACATCATGTGATGTACTCAGATTGAACGTAGATGACGAAGACTTAGGTCGTGAACTTGAGGATATCAATAAATTCCTTGTCCTGTGAAAACGAATAGTATGTTAACAACGATAAAGAATATCACATCTGACGGTGACACAAAGTACATTCGTGTGCAGCTTGTTCGTCCGAACGGATTTATCATTCCTATTCCAGGACAATACGTCGAACTGAAATCCTGCGGTGTGAGACAGTATGCTGTCATAACAGACACTGACGACACGTCACTTTGGTTTCTGATTAAACGCGACGGCAAGCTAGGTCAATTGTTTGATGTTGATGACATATCAGCGATTGATGTTGAACTGACGACGCTACTTGGACATGGATTCTCGCTTGAGGGCGTGAACGAGCGTCATGTTATATGCTTTGCTGGTGGATCTGGTATCGCTGCGATAGAACCACTGATCACGCGATTACTCGATGATAATACACACAAGACGTGTACTATCTTCTACGCTGAGTCTGACGGGCGATTTGTTGACTTAGACGTGGCAGCTCGTGATGACATTAGTGTCTTGAAGATCAAGACTGAGGGTGTATTGAGAGCGAATCCTCATGAGTCGCTGATAGGCATGATCGCGAAACTCACTGATGTTGTTCCGATCAACTTCCCACAACGACCGATCGTTTTTGCATGTGGTGGCTACAAATTCATTGAACGATTGAAGAAAGAACTAGTACCACAATTCGTTGATGAAACAGATTTTCGCTTGAATTTCTGACTTGAAAAGAGGATACATGAAAGTTTTATGTACAGGTGGTGCTGGATTCATTGGATCGAATTTGTGCATCTCACTTCGTGAACAAGGACATCAGGTGCATGTTGTCGACGATTTGTCGACAGGACATAAACATCACCTGCGTGAACTTCATGACATGGGCTGTAAAGTGACAGTGTGTGACTATGGTGATGGAGCTACACACTCACTGATATACGGATCTAATTTTGATGTTGTATTTCACGTCGGCGCGATACCACGAGTACAATATTCAATCGAACATCCTGCTGAGACAGATAATAACAATGTCTTTAAGACACTGAAGTTGCTTGAAGCGTGTGTGAATAATGTGGGACGTGTTGTATTCTCCAGCTCGAGTGCTGTTGCAGGATCAACAAGACTAGAATATCCTTCGCCGGAAGACATCGTAAAGGCACCGCTCTCACCATATGCACAGCAGAAGTCTACTGTGGAGGAGTACTGCAAGATATTCGGTTCACTCTATGGGCTTGATACGACGTGTTTACGATATTTCAATGTATACGGTCCCAAACAGTATGGTAACTCGCCATACAGCACCGTCATATCAGCATGGTGTCAAGCGATAAGAGACGGACGCCCGCTTCGCATTGACGGTGATGGAAGTCAGTCACGTGACTTCTGTTACGTTGATAACGTTGTACAAGCCAACATACTTGCCGCAACGTCACAACACAAGTTCAACGGTGACGTATTCAACATAGCACATGGCGAGTGTCACACGGTGAATGATGTTCTTGAACTATTCAAGACAAGATTCAATGATTTGAATATCGTATATGCTCAACCGCGGGTTGGTGATGTGCATAAGACACATGCAGACATTACGAAAGCAAGAAGTGTATTGAAGTACGTACCCAACATCATGTTTACTGAAGGGTTAACGCGTACGTGGGACTGGTGGGCGTCACTGTGACGTTTACCCCGGGTATTAAACGCATTCAAGCCTTGAAGACTCCAATCAGTGGAGGTATTGAATTATACCTTTCACCTGATCAGTGGATGAAACAGGGCGACTTTTACACTACGTGGACACCCGCGGGTGAATTTTATTTTACGTTGAAAACACAAATATCGTGGTACAGGCTTCAACATATTAAATTTGAGTACGAACGCATTCCGATGGAATTCACAGTAGAAGAGATCTGTACACAGTTGACCTGGTCTAACAGAATAGTAATATGATCAACATAACCGAAAATCGCAACATCTCGCTTTTTTGGGATGACTTTATTCTACTGAAGATTAATAATCAGATCACCTACTTGTCGAATATAGCCGATCCCAACTACAAGTGGGGATATGCACCAGGTCCAAATTGCGAAATCTTCTCAAGTAGAGAGATCAATGAAATTAAATATCAAGCTTAAGTACGAAGATCAGTCGATCTTATGTGTTGACTTTGACGATCAAGAAACTTGGATTGGTGACGATGACGTATTGATTGCTGCAGATCAACATACTTTGGGTATGTACTTTTTCACGTCTCTACGAGAAATATGCATATTTGCTAGTCTTGGTTTAAAACTCGCCGGCCGAGGAGAATTAATGCTATTGCAAACTCATCTGAATGCCTTCAATAAGATGTTGTTAGGATCTGCATTTTCAAACAGAAAGATCATATGACGGACGTAATAAGACCATCGTGGGATGAAGTTTGGATGAACGTTGCTCACATGATATCATTGCGATCGATAGACCCTGCATATAAGATTGGGTGTATCGTTGTGTCTGCTGACAACCAACGCGTCCTTTCGTTAGGATATAATGGTATGGAACGTGGTGGACCGAACGTCGTCGATTCGATTGAGCGTGGTATGTCTGGTACGATTCATGCAGAGCTCAATTCGTTGATCAAACTTGACATCGACTTTCCGAAGGGCAAGATAATGTACGTGACGATGTCACCGTGTAAGATGTGTGCACGTGCGATCGTAAATGCAGACATACGTGAAGTAGTCTACGATCAAGAGTACCGTGACACGTCGGGATTGGATATCTTAATTGCGCGTGGTGTCACTGTTAGAAGGTACTCATCTGCGGCGGCGAGATAGTTACTATCATTAATGATACGGATCTACACATGAAAGACATCACTGTCGATGAAATTGAGGTCATCAAGCTATTGAGACGTGGACAAACACATCGTCTGAAAGAGCTTGCGAAGACATATGTTGAAGCACCGCTTGAACAGAAATCTGAAGAAAAAGTGACAGACACAGTCGTAAGTCACGGTCTTAAGCTCAAACTCAAGAAGGACAAGGGCACGTGGAAGAAGGGATCACTCTGGGTTGTCACAGATCCAAAGAAACATCCACTGAAGAGGAATGTACCGTGCTCAGCAGATCAGCTACTTGTCACGCACACGACAGACGGTGAAGTGATAGAAGACATGGTGATCCTAAAGTCTGAACTTGACGATGTGTTCGAGCTGATGTAGGAGCAAATTACCTTGGAAAAACTATCTACAAACGGTGACCTAAAGAGGCTCATCAAGGAAAATCTTGGTATTGTTGATGCGTCGATCATAACGGAGTCGTTCGTTGCGCAGCCGAAGCAATTCGATATCAAGACTGAGAAGCTGTCACAGCAGACGAAGGACAGTCACATTGCCTTGTACAAGAACTACGTTGAAAAATTCAACAAGTTGTCTGCTACACTTGATACTGCAGATCGTTCAGCTGCAGGAACAACGTGTTCTGAATATCGTTTCTTGAAGGAAGACGAAGCATATACGTTAAATGCGATATACCTTCACGAGCTGTACTTCGCCAACATAGGTGATCAGAATTCTGTCTTGTACAGTGATACGATCTCACACATGCGCCTAGATCGCGACTTCGGTGGTATAAAGAACTGGCAAGAAGATTTCATTGCCGCGGCGATGTCTGCTCGCGAAGGATGGGTTATTTGTTGCCTCAACACGTTCTTGAAGAGATACATTAATGTTGTCATAGATGGTGACTCACAAGGGATCCCGTTAGGATGCTTCCCGATCATAGTTCTCGACATGTGGAGTCACAGTTACTTCAGAGACTATCTAACAGACAAGAAGAAGTATATTAGGGACATGATGGGTGAGCTTAACTGGAAAATCATAGATGACAGATTTACACGTGCTGAACACGTGTTAGATGCACTTAAGTGAGGGATCATGATCAATAATTCAGTAGATGATAGATGGTACCTCTTTGAAGATGTTGAGGAAGGTACGGGCATGGCGTTGTCACCAGCGTCTGTCGATACACAGATTGACTCCTTGCTCGTGACGTTTGAGGAAGCCGCTGCAGAAGTCGAAGATGAGGTTGTTGTACCAGAGGGTGTCTCGATGCGTGACATGCTTCTTATGCTTGAGGCTGACGAAGAGGAAGATAAGACCGACGAAGATGATGATAGTGTCACTAGCAATGACACACAGAAGACAGATGAACCGGCGACTCCTCTTGCACCCAAGATTAACATCGATGAGTTCACTTCGCGAGTCGCAACACTGATTCAGACGTACACAAACAGACTAGACATTGAGACTGTGATCTTCAATCGTGCGAAGAATTACTTAGAGAATGAACATGGTTCGAGCGCGGCGAAGCAGTTCGAAGATATCATGATATCAGAACATGATATCGATCTACGACAGAATGCACCTGAGGATCCAGAACCTAATCCACAAGCTGTCGGTGCGATGGGACCATCACCGGGATAAACAGGTAAGTAAAATACTGTACTTTCCATTTTATGGACTACATTGACTTAGATATCAGGAAGTGCATTCACGTATCGCTCATGACGAATACGCACGCCGGCTTGAAAATACAAGCGGCGAAACTTAAGCTTAGCATGCAGGCAATACTTGATGAACTTGCTAACATGGTCGCAAGTGAAGATCCATATGTGATGAAACACCTTCGCGAACTTAAAAGAATGAAGCGTAATCGCGTTGCAGCTGCATTGAGTTCGACTGATGCTGACACGTTACTCGATCACATCGAACAGTTAGAAGAGGATCAATGAGATTGTTGCAGTGGTTTTTTGGCCTATTTGGCATCACACTCGTCAGGTCGCGAGATATTCAGAATCTGAAGAAGATGGCTGATATTGAAGAAATGTGCAATTGTATATTTTCTGAACTTGAATCTGTCAAATCAACAGTAACTGCATTAGTCATGACGAATCCGTATATCAGAGTGATGGATATGCGTTCGATGAATGAAGATAGTGAACAAGAAGAGTTAGACGATATTGATGATGATGAGTTTGATCGAAGGAGGAACTTGAATTGATGTATCTTTCATTACTTAAAGGATATTTTGCGAAGTTCGTCTCATTCTTGAGAAAGTATTCTGTTATCATATGTGTCGTATTAGGCTTGATACTCGTTGGCATTGTGTGGATGATGACAAGAGGTGTTGTTGGTGATCGTCTGATCACTTCAATGTGGAAATTGGTAGAGAAAGAACGATCACTTCATGCAGAGAAAACGAAGGAGATCGACAAGATACATTCAACTGAGGTTGCAGCACGTGAAGTAGCTGCACGCCGTGCTGTCGATGCTGTCAAGCAGGCTGAAGAGCAGTATAGGAAGAAGAACATTGAGCTTGATGAGAAAAAGCGTAAGGAAATCGCTAAGCTTGTCATCACAGAAAATGACTCTGCGATCATCGCGAAGATGCTTGCTGAGCAATATGGATTCACGTACATACCATGAGACACAACGTCAGATCGACGATAGCAACACTGTTGACAACGTGTATGTTGAGCATGTCACCATGGCATGTCGACATCAACGCATTTACACAGTCTGTCGACGAGCAGGGTCTTGTATCACCAATAAAGAAAGGGCAACCTGCACCGTTTGACGGAATCGTGATGAACGACGTCGCCGCGGCGGACATTGCTGTTGAGAAGAAGATTGCAGAGGAACGTTGCGATGCACGTGTCACACATGATGTTGATATCGTTCGTGCTGAGAAACAGCTTGAGGTTGACAATCTCAAGGCGGCAAACGATGCATACGTGAAGAGGTTAGCACTTGAGGAGAGCATCAACAAACGGCAGGTTGATGCTATTAGTACAGAGCTCGTACGTACACAGAAGCTTACAAAGTCAACACGTTGGACACCACTTTACTATGTCGGTGGTGTTGTCACAGGCGTTGTGATAATTGTAGTTGGTGCATTTGCTGTTCGTGGAGTCAGAGAAGCAGATTTGTGAGACCTTTCCCGGCCGTGCAGGAGACATCCTGATCTTCAGGTTCAATAGAGGTCTCATAATCATTTTAGAACATGATAGAATGTGTACACGTACTTGGTACATGTTTTCATCTAGGTGTATAATATTCTAACAGTTATTTTCATACTGTGTCGACACATTGACGATACTTAGTTTTATGGCAACACAGGAAAAGTCACCATGGTGGCTGATGAAGAATTCTCGTGGTCAGAAGGACGCAATGTGGACGTTAACGTTCATATCATTCGTCGTCACGACCGTGGCATATATTGGATCGTTATTTGAGTCGATACAGGTTGGTGACGTTGCTGTGACATTTCGTCCATTTGATGGACTTGGATATGCAGCTGTCGTCCTAGTTCCGCTTCTTGGTGCCTACTTTGGTCGTAGATACACACAAGAGGCGCAGGAGACATCTGTTGCCAAAGCGCAGATATATGCAGAGGTTGCGAAACGTCGTATCGACGGACCTAAGTCTAAGCAGGACCAAACGAATGCAGCTGCACAAGAGGTCAGTGACATTGAAATAGCTTCAGAGGAAGAGTTCAGTGATCCAAAGGATGAAGTATGAGCTTATCTGAGAAGAACGGCATTGTTGACCTACTATCGCATGCGAATCGCCTGCTTGAGAATACGATGCCTGACGATCAAGATCATCCAATCGTCGTCGTAGAACCTGCACCTGTAGATGCAGTCATGCAGACACCGATGATGAAGAGTCAACCGACAGAGCTTGACAAGATTCCTATCGATGAAGAAGGATATGCACCAACAACAGCTGATGAGTTAAGTCGGGCGGCACGTATGTTGTTACGTGAATTACCTGATGATGTAGCAGCATGGGCGTGGGAGAGCTTGAAGCGCCTACGTGACAAGGTTAACACAGCAATTGAAGATCGAGGACAGATGAAAACAGAAGGTCGTTCTATTAGTGGCGTTAGGGGCTTGATACGTTCGATGCTCCTTAACGAAGCGAATCCTGCTGATCCTAGAACAGCATTTGGCATGCGCGAAGATGAACCCTCAGATGAGGAACTAGCAGCGCTTGAGAAGGTAATGGGCGATGTTGACATTGACGACCTCCCAGATGAGGAGATCGGTCCAGCAGAGAAACCAGCCTACGGCCGCGGCAAGCCAGGAGCTGGTAAGAAGACCGGCACAGCTGTGTTAGGTCTCTCTAAGGATGATGAAGATATCCTTGCTATGGCAAGACGTGCATTCGGCGTCGACAATGACGAGAAGGTAGAGAAGGATGTCGCAGATGTCGAGGCTGACGAAGAAGAAGCAGAAGAAAAGAAGAAGAAGAAGTACTTCACTGCTGGCGAAGAGGGACAGTCACTGAAAGACATTGCACAGTCAATGGGTGTCTCGATTGCGAAGATCAAGAACGATCTCTACGGCATCACAATGGTCACCAAGTACACCCGTTGGCTCATGGACGAACATCCAGAAGAGTACATTGATACGATGGAGGAGTTTGCACTTGAGTACATCGATGCGATGCGCGAGGCGATGGAAGAAGAGGGTGGTCTGACACGTGAGGACAAGGAGTTCCTTGAACATCTCGAGGAGAATCCGATGGACTTCGTAAGTTCACCTGAGTATGCACCACAGTTTCGCTACTTCATCTCTGGACCTAAAGTTGGATCTGATCCAGAAGGTCCGTACAGAACGAAGATGCGTAACGACAAGAGGTTCCACAAGTACATCTTCGATCTCTTTCGTAGTGGTGACATCGAGAAGGCAGATCTCCTCGCTGCAGGCGTGAAGGAGGGCGACTTTCCCAAGGATGTTGCCGCGGCAATAAAGAGTAAGAAGGAACCAGCTGGCGAAAGAGCTGACGAGGCAAGACGAAAGATTGCGACTGTCATTCGCAATCCCGTGAAGTACGCAACTCTCTTAGAAGATAAGAAGTTCAAGTTCTACATGGACAAGCTTGCTGATGACTACATCTCAGAACTGTCGCGTACTGCGCCACCCAATGTTGTCAGACATATCGACTCGCTTCGCGAGAATCGTGATCTGGTCTTGTCGAGCAAAGAGTTTAAGAAGTGGATCATCCTAAGATGAAATCATTACATGATCTACTTGGTGAGCGTATACGTCATGGCACGCTGAATGAGACACGCTCTAGAAACACTACAGTTGCATCAAAGACCAATCGAGTATACGAATGCGAATCACGTGGTCATGCACGTCAACTTGTAAATGAACTCATGGAGCTTCAAGATCGTACACACCACTGTTCTAAGATAACCTGTGAAGGCTGTCGTGTGATACTTGACGTCTGGACACAGGGTGGTATGTCGACCGAACTGGATGAAGAGTATGCGAGTGAAGCAGATATCATCTTCGAAGACGCAAGATACTGGCGATGAGTCGGCTGTAGATCTCACAGGTACATTCCATCACACGCTCATGAGCAAAGATCTCATGGGTGTCGTCGATGGTGATAACATCTATGGTGATCATGCACATGATGTATCACCAGATGACCCACGTCGACCCAGGATGACACCAAAGTATGTGTGTGGTGTAACCCTATCTGACGAAGAAGTACGTTCCTGTGACGTCCTGTCATTCTCTAGAACGAACGTATGTTGGCAATGCACGATCAGTATGTCACTTGATGTGTCTGATGACATATGCACATCACCGATAGTTGGTCTGAATATTACTGCACCGAGTGGCACATCAGTTGTTGAGGTGAAATTTGATGTCGATACACCTCAACCGAACCTCGCATGTACGATCACAGAAGATCATGTCATTGTCACGTTCACGTTCGTAGTAGAAGACACCAGCGAACATACTTAGTGTAAAGTGGGTGTAGATATGCGAAGAAGAAAACAGCAAGATGAATCGATCAATGAGGAATTGACACGTCGCACACGTCGAGATGCACAGAGGTATCAAACGCAACGCGATGCACTTGCAGAGTCAACTTTGCTTGGTCTAGATGATGGTACTGAAGACGCGGCTCTTCAAGAGGAATTGAATTTTGATAAGTTTGATTTTTTGATCGAGGAGGAAATGACTGAACAAGCACGCCTAGATGAACTCCGTAGTCGTCCTGCGCCGATACACGAAGAGCTTAAGCGTTTCAGAGAACGTGACGTCGGCAATCGTATTTGGAAAAATAGGTGAACTGTGAAATTGGAAGAGAGACATTTCGATAGCTGGCTTAAGCATCGTGCGCTTGACGCTGTCACACGTGTACGCAGTCTCCTAGAAGCACCTGACGACGAAGACGAGAATACAGACGACAAGTCAAGCGATGATGAGGAAATGTCAAGTGATGACTCTGACGGGTCAGATGACGTTGAACAGGACATGTCAGATGAAACACGTGGAGGTCCACAGAAGGCGAAGGCAGCACGGCGTGAGACGCCGGCACCATCACCTGATGATCTTTCCATGGAACAGATCATCGACAAGTTGAATGCAATACGAAGCGGAAAGTCGCTAAAGGATAAGGGTGTACGTGAGCGCATCGGTGCATACTTCGAAGATCTGAACTCTGTTCAGAGGTTGGCTTTATTTGCATTTCTAGAAGGTCTTGCAGAGGTCGTAGCATCAGAGGTACCTGGTGATGATGCACGTGCGCCTAACGATCCTGATATCGGTGTCGACATGACACAGACAGCATCTGAGAAGGATGTTGAAACGCGAAAAGAACAGCCACGTGTTGTCAAGTCGCAGTCGAGCGGCGAGAATAACATGAGACGTGTGCAACAGACGAACACTGCAACGCGTAAGCAACAGTCAGCTAGCGTGCCACAGATCTCGAAGGATGCAGGTGACGACTCACCTGTGTTTGTGGTGAAGAGATGAATGAAGACCTCATTGAAATCATCAAGTCTGCACTTAACGAATCCGTCACTATAGATGTACGTGACTTGAAGAGGCAGGTTAGTGAAATCGATGATTCGATAGAAGATCTTCGTAAGTATCGTGATAACTGTCCACGTGGAAGTTCGCGTCGTGCTGACTTTGCATCCAGTATAAATCGTCTTCGTGACTGGCAGAAACGTCTGCAACGAAAGATCGATCGCGCTGTTGATGCGACACGTACGAAGAAGATCAAAGAAAGTGTTGATGATGTTATCAGTCGTTGGGTAACATCACCAGATGCTGTTTCGTCTGATGAACTGTCTGACATAGCGTCGGTGGCGTCTTCTTCACGACCAACAGCAGGAAAACTTTACAGGATCTCCAAAGTTGATCCTGGATATCACGTTGGTGAGATAGTTGAGTTCAAGAAACCAATTTCGTTCACAGCGGTCGATGTAACGAAGCAAAGTGCTGGACATATAAGCTGGAAGTCAAGTGATGCATGTGTTCTCATGATCGAGAATCCAGGCCGCGGTCTCTCACTTACATACACCAACGACATGCACAAAAATTTCTACGCGGGATCTGAACAAGAAACGATTGTTACAGGAAGATATAAGGTGAAGTCAATTCAGAACATTTCTGAACCATTCACAAATCCTAGCTATGGGTACACAATCCCGTTGTATGTGTTAGAAGATGCCAACATCGTGACAGAGGGCGGTCTTGGTGGTCATCTTATGCATTTGTATGACAACTGGGACCTCACGTTTGCAGATCTTATTGACGTCTTCACCTCAGCTGAACAAGGCAAGCTTGAGTCAGTCACAGAGAAGGTCGACGGCCAGAACATCTTCGTGTCGTGGGACATGCAGACTAGTCAACTCAAGGCTGCAAGGAATAAGGGTAACATAAAGACTGGCGGTCTTAATGCACAGGAGCTTGCACAGAAGTTTGCAGATAGAGGATCTGTATATGACGCATTCGTCGAGGGATTCGATGTCATATCACGTGCGGTTTCTGCACTTTCACCTGATGAGAAGCTACAGGTATTCGGTGACAATGCTGACGTTTGGTACTCGACAGAGATCATGTTTACCAGCAATCCGAATGTCATAAACTATGATAGGAACAATATCGTATTTCATCTTGCAGGATCTTCACGTTATGATAAGACGACAGGATCACCAATTGATGATGACATTACACGTGGTTATGAGTTATTAGTCAGTGCAGTTGACAAGATGAATTCTACTGTCAATGATCCAAACTGGCGCGTGAATGGGCCCCCTGTACGTCAACTGAAGGCGATCACTTCGGGTGAACATGCGAAGGGTGCGATCTCACGTATGAAGTCGCTGATGTCCGAGGTTGGCGTCACCGACAGTGACACATTATCGACGTACATCTACAAGCGCTTACTTGCCGTTGTGTCACGACAGTTAGAACCAAGTGACGAACAGTACAAGTCAGATGTTGTCATGAGGATCATGAACTCTCCAACGGCACCGACAGTTGCGAATTTGAAGTCGAAGATACCTGAGTTCACAAAACAATTGATGAAATTCGTTGCAGATCGTTCATCATTGCTTGGTGCTGCAATATCGCCGATTGAAGATGTTGTGCATGACTTTACAGTCGACATATTGAAAGACATGAACTCTGTTTTCATCATGAACCATGACGAAGAGATCAAGAGAATTCGGGCAGAAGTTCAGACAGCGATAGAAGCAATAGAATCTTCTTCGAATGAAGACGCGATGAATATTCTCAATATGCAATTGAGAAAGCTTCGTTCTGTTGAGAACATCACATCACCAACAGAAGGGATTGTGTTCACTTATAAGGGAAATACGTACAAGTTTACGGGAAATTTTGCGCCCGTCAATCAGATATTGGGACTCTTCAAGTATGGTCGTTCGGGTATACCTGCGATCAAGAAGGTGAATGAACAGATGGATGCAATTAGACTCTTTACAGAAGCACTGAATGAAGCTTCAAATGTGAATAATAAACACGTTCTGCAGTTCCCGCCCCAGGCGAACGTTTGGATACCGTGGAGCAAGGACAATCCCGAGTCATTTGAATCTAAATCTGCTGGTGTTGGTCCAGGAGAAGATAGGCTTGCGTGGGAATTTGGCGCAGAAGTTCAAGGCGGTAGTGTTTCATATGATCTTGTATTAAATGGAGCAAAAATAGAAGTGAAGGCTCCGGATGGCGAGAAGACAATTCGACCAGGAACAAAAGGCCTTAGAGCAATATCTGATATCAAGTATGAACTTGACTCCGCACTTCGACAACTGAAGGTTGCGATGAAGAAGTATAGGGAAATTCAGGACGCTCTTGAGATATCTTATGAGGATAAAGAGGCACTAGAAGATGTCATGGCATTCGTTGTTAACGACATCGACAGTATTTTGGGCGGCGAAATGGGCAAAGATAAGATCATGCGTGATCAGAAAGCTATTAAGCAACATAAGTCATTGGCATTGTGGGACATACTTCACGTCATTCATGATATTATGAACGACAATCCAACGCCAATGTCAACACGCGATATCGAAATTGGCGGCAAAAAACGCAGTGTTGATATGGGAACATACGCAAGATTGGCCGCACAGCTTGGTATTGACGAAAAAGAAGCTGATCTATCACAACATGATGTACTTAGAGGATTATTGACGCACAAGGCGTTTACAAATCCTAAGGAATTCATGCGTGATTTCTTCGTTGCAATTGATCCAAACATCGTTTTTGCAGAAACTGACGGCATGTTTCTTGTGAATTCGAAACAGTACATGTACATTCCCGCAAATGAATATTCATCTGTGTTGAAATTCATACGAATTACACAGGGTAAACCGAAATTTAAAGTTGTTGTTTAGTCAAGATCTTCCAAATCTCGTAACGTTCGTCATCTGATAATGGAGAAGGAAGCATGTTCATGAATCCTTCTAAGTTACCATCTTGGATGAACTTACGCATTGTCGTGCCTGAATACCCACCTGCGCCCCGGCGTACGCTTTCTGATGAAAACTTGCGCTTATCTACTAAGCCAGCATGCCACAGATCTAAGATATATTTCTCCATGCTCGAGTCTGGAAAATTTACATCGATGTCTTCTGTTCCTGCGTAGATTGTGTACGTTGCGATGTTGTGATCACCTGACTTGAACTTCTCATTCTCAGCACCGAGAAGCTCGTATATCTTCCTGACAGGTGATGTACCATACTCAACGATGACATTCGACGGCATGATATGTTCTAGATGTTTCGTCCAGATCTTCAACATGTCTGCACCAGATATCGTTTGTTCACCTCGTCTAGATCGATCTGACGATGATACAAACACGATCACATGATCGTTTTCAGCTGCTGCAAATTCTATCAACGAGTAGTGTCCTTGGTGCATTGGCTTTGCACTCATCGGCACAAGGCCGACAGTTGAATCTGCATGAAATGTTTGCATGTGCTACTAACTATCGTTCATGAAAAGTGTATACTTAATATTAATGAATACACATACGAAGAAGCACGTCACATGTGCGGGATGTATCGTATATCGGTCTGCCCAGTCATCAGTTGAAGTTCTACTCATAAAGCCTAGGTACGACTCGCATGAGTGGGGAATTCCCAAGGGTCACATCGATCCAGGTGAATCTATTTTCGATTGTGCAATACGTGAGACGTACGAAGAGACTGGCATCGTATGCATGCCTGAGCACTGTCTCGAGCCAGTCAACACTGTCAACAACAAAGAGTATAAGCGGTTGCATGCTTTCATAGCACGACACATTGGAAATACTGATCCTGATCCTGTCATGAAACAGGAAGTTGCTGATGTTCGTTGGTTCTCGATACATACGTTACCGAAGATACATCGCTATCAGGTTCCGCTTATACAACAGGCTGTCAACATGTTGGTGAACATGCAGGATGCACCGCAACAGGTGTGATAGATATTCACATGAATCCTGTGAAAATCAACTCACTTGTTGAGTGGATCATCAACGAAGATGATGGTGGCGATTGGGGTGGTGACTCTGGATGGGGCGGAGGTGACTCAGGCGGGGCTAGCTTGTACAGCACGTTTGTTAAACCCTTCGTTGATGTGTATGAGACATCAAAGTATGTTGCCGAGACGGGCATGTCGAAGGTACAATTACTTTCTGGCATTGCCACATACGGTATCATGACGATGTTCATGCCGTTCGTTAAGACAAACTTTCAGTCAATGATCGAACAGGATAAGAGACGAATGAGTTCGATCCACAGTAAGTATTCTGAGATTTTCAAACGAACTGAACAGGCACTTCGTGAGACAGGTGGCAACTACGACGGTGCTGGTATTTTCTTTGTCTTGTTTCCCGATGCAGTGATCACGAAGAACTTAACACAGAATGTTACGGGAATGGGTGAAGACACAGTGAAGATCGCAGTCGACACCGCATTCGACTTCCTAGATGCTATCACATTGAACGCGACGAGCGTCGTGACAGATCCACTTCGAAAGCGTCTGGGATTCATGGAGGCATACATACCGAGTCTTAAGTTCATCAATGAAGATGATGACAAGAAAAAGACACCGAAAGCTGTGTCTGTTGCACAGAAACTCTTTAAGCATCAGAAGGTTAGGAAGGCGATCGCGAACAGTTCTGTGATGAAATCAATGCGCTCTGACGGGTTTGCAGCACTTAAGCAGACGATCGAAGATTCGCTTGAACCGGTTGAGAAACTTCGGCGCGTGAAATCAGTGTCAGACATCGAACATGTGACTGGTAAGAAACTCGACATAGCTGGAGCACTTCGCGACAAGAAGGTCGATCCGTCGACTGTCCAAAAACAAGAACTTGATGCAGTAATAGCCGACATGGTGCCTGGGCTTGTCAAGCAAGCTGCAAAACCATTCGTCGAACGCCTCACGCAGATGAAGTCAAATCTCAGTTCTGCAGCTGATAAGTTCGACGTGTCCAACACGAAGACGTATGAGAAGCTGATGAACATGTTCGACGAGGGTCTAAAAGAATTGACGTCTGATTGAACAGGCGCTAGCGCATGCCATATGATTAAGTTATGGCACAGCTAGATGAACAAGATGTTGAAAATCAACTCTCGACAGTGAGAGAGTATCTCAAGCGCAAGAAGTCGATTGCCGATGAGATTTCTGTTCTTAAGGAAGATCTCAAGGAGCTTACTGAGGAGTTCAAGGACAAGATTGATCTCAAGACGCTTAAGCTGGCATTGACAGTTACGTCGGCAACGAAGAAAGTTGCACACAAGTTTACATTCGACAGCATCATTCAGATGATTGAAGACGAAGGACTTGCTTGAAACAAGCACATCTACGTAATGTTAGGTACATAATTGTACCTAGTGATTGCATAGCACGTTACACGATATCAAAAGATATCGATGCATGTCGTCCTGGCCTTCGTTTTCAAAGTTTCTGTTTCTCGTCAGTGGGCATCATTTTATGATAGAAGTACAGGATATGATCGCAGAGACACAGAACGTTATTGCATTTGAGAAACTTATGTATGATGTTCAACGTGATCTTCTTCTCTCGCCAGAGAAGATTCCGAAGGAGATCATAGATCCACTTTGTAAACTGTCGTTACGGATGACAACAATTCATCGCAATGACGTTGCAACACGCAAGATAATCTTGCGTGAGATGTATGCATTACTAATAACACATGGCATCGCTGTTCCGAACTGACATACTTAAACACGATGTTGAATGAACAGAAGTTACTTCGCGAGTACATCACGGCAGTGTTACTAGAAGGTGGATGGGAGGATCCATCTGTCGTTTATGCGCATGAGAATCCAGATGAAGAAGAGCTTGAGCCAGATGAAGCTGAGTCTGGAACTAAGTACAATCTTGACAAGAATGTTGAAGACAACGTCAATCTTCATCAACGTGGTAACTCAACAAATGACAATAAGAACATGTCCAGTATGAAACCGATCGCGCCGAGCAATAAGGGTGGACCTCAGTCTGGTCGTATGCCTGGAAATCGATCGTTTACACCTGGAGTGAAAAGTTACAATGCAGGTTTTTAGTTTTGAGAATTGGATGTGATACGTGAATGCGATTAACGACATCAACCCGAAGATAGGCGATATGATATACATCGTCAATCTTGAGAAGTGTGTCATCGTGCCTGCTCTTATAGTTGAGAGACTCACGAGGGAGACGCCAGATGACATCATCACGTCGTTCATATTGAACTTCGGCGAACCAGATAAGGAAAGAATTTCATCTGAACAGTTGGGTGAATTTGTAATCACGTCAACTCAGCATGGTGCGATCAAAATGTTGACGACTTATGCAGAACAACGTGCTCAAGCTGCGATGGAATCAGCATTGCAAAAACAGCAACAGAGATTTCCAGGCCGTCTTGCTCATGACGCAATCAGTGATTCACAACACAAGAAATCTCGAATCAAGAATCAAGGTTCACATGAACCTGAAGCGTCTCAGGTAATCACAGAGAAACATGTGTAATCTGACCTCAATTTGATCTATAATAGGCTTGTATGAAGGCACGTCTACGATCTGTTCTTCGTAACGGTATTGCTCCAACTGTAGTTAAGAATTGGGACAATTTCGGGGATCCTGTTGAGGAGTGTCCTCAAGAGGACATTATTGAACCAGGTGATCTTGTCCAACCAATGGTTGATTTGACAATTTGTGGTGATCCATGTACTATCGATGATATCCCTGTTGCGCGCCGCGTTGGTAAGAAACGAGGCGAAGTGCATCCAGACCTTGTACCACACCTTGCCACAACGAAGGAACCATCCATGGATGGTGATTCGTTCGGCATTTACGTTGAGTCGCGTAGGATCAATGGTGATCGCGTCAAGTATGTGGGTCCGCATTGGACAAATAAACACGCTGCGAAGTTACATGAGATGCGTCACATTTTCGTCTTTCGAGGACGACATGTTATTTGTGACATGGAAGACGTCAGGAAAGTCCAGTAGTCGGTCGTCGATGTACAACGAGGAATTCATCCAGATTCCTTGAAATTGCAAATATACGAAATCCATTTCATATTGGATCAATAATGAATGTTGACGATATCACGTACCTGTGGCCCGGCCCTAATCCCAGGGGTCCTCGTGAGAAGTGGGGTCAAGGACGGTTACAGTTCGGTCGTTACGTAGTTAGTAATTTAAGCGGTCGTAGACTAGTTATCCGGATGTTACGTGAGCTCTATGCGGAAGACCCAGGTGCTACCTGGAGGTTCAGCACATTCTCGTCAACAAGCATCACGTCATGAGTTTAAGCGACATTTACTACATCGTCCCAATCTGGGATGAACGAGTTCGAGGATTAGTAAGGTTGGTTAATCAACGCAACAAGCCCAACGAATGGATTATATCTCTCATAACGAATGAGAGGTGCAAGTCCATTTGGGGTTTTTCAGCTCCATGGGATTCTCACTTCTCTTCATTAAGGATCTCATAATGAGACACATGTTCGTTGAACACGTCTTGTATGTTGGACAAACCACGGCAACACCCACATTCACGTATTCCGAATACAAGCTCAGAGCTGAGTTAACATGCACCGGTGCCTATATGATTCCTGCTTGGATAGGAGCACGTTTTTTCAACACCATCACAGATAATACGATGATTATCTCATCGGTGAGACTAATACCATGAAAGCTGGATTTGTCACATACATCGAAGCGACTAGGTACAAGAAATTCGCTCATTATGAGGAAGATTTTACTGATGAGATCCTCGATGATGAGAACTTGCTGCCTCGCTGGATAAGAATTAGGTTCTTCAATCACAATCAAGGATTAACAATCATCTCTTCAGTGAGTCTAAATTATATTGCATCGTAGAATTCTACGCCAATCCATAAATAGATCAGCATGGAAAATATCATCTTCATCGCTGAAGATACAGGGAATTCATGTGATGAGCTCCTCGAAGAGCTTCTCATTCGTTTGAATGCGCTGTACATACTTCACCGTGCGTCGCACTGGCAAACGCATGGCATCACGTCTTACGGTGATCACTTGTTGTTTCAGCGACTCTATGAGCCGATTATTGATGAGATCGACACACTCGCAGAACGCATGGTGAGCTTCGTTGGGATGAATAGTGTAGATGCATGTTGTATCACACCGGGCGTCAACGAGTTCATCCAGAATTGGTCTGCAGAATCGCCTTGTCCATATGAGCGCGGCGTCGTTGCAGAACGCGAGTGTATCCAGTGCATCGAGATGTGTATGGCAGTGATCGAGGCATCAGGTGAGTCATCACTTGGATGGGACGATGTGCTTGGTGGTATGGCCTCACAGCATGAGGAACACATCTACCTGCTGGAACAGCGTGTGCAGTGACATAACAACGAACATGCAAACATACTTCAACATGAAGTATAATGTTATGTATGAAGTTCCTCATCGTCGCCGGCACTCCAGTGTTCCCGTTGCCTTGTTTGGGTATCTCTCTGCAGTCGAGCAGTGAGAAGTTTACGATTGATGGATTCACGATCGCTGGAATCCTCAACAAGGATGATAATGACATCACACTTCTCTACGTTGGGGATATTCCGAATGGGACGGAATTTGCTAACCCAGAGCGAATCAAACATTTCAAGTGCAGTTCCTACTTCGAGTTGCAGAGCAAGCTGAAGTATCTCGTCAGTGAAGTCGAGTACGACAGCGTTGGTGTGATGTTGCATATGCCTCGATTCGAGTCGGTCACGATGCATGCTCTCACAGAGACGGCATATGATGGGAGCGTCAGCATTGAGCCTATCAGTGATGATGAACTGCATAAGCACAAAACCTTCATCATGAAGGTTTCATCGTCTGGTGATGAGACGTCGACCTACATTGATCTCATTCACGGCCTGGCTGATAACACTCATCACACCAACATTGTGTGTCTCGAACACGTTCCCGGGGACCCGCAGGCGGGATCCATCAGTGGTGAATTGATCGAGGATCGCATGACGTCGACGAGCATCAACAGGCCTACGGGCATCATCCTCGATGCATGCTTCGACAATCCGCATATGCGTAATATTTGCATCGTCGGCAAGAATGGTGCAAAGAAGATCACGCCAGACCGCGCTGTCGAGTATGTGAAGTCGCTCATGCTCGAGGCCGGTGAGCTTTCACGTGAACGGCGTGCACCCCAAACAGAGGAGGTAGCGTCTTCTGATGTCTGATGTATGCATCATACGCACAGATATCGAAGACATGTTTGGTGATATCACTGGATTCATGAGCTTCATGTATTCGCCGGTGATCCTTGCATGTTTGAAAAATTCTGGGTTCATTGCTGGCGGGTACCCGCGGTATTTGTTAGCACAGAAACGTGCCGGTGTGCAAATCGACGCATTTCCGATCAATTACTTCTCAAACGGAGGTGACATTGATGTGTTCTTTCCGTCGATATCAACATTTCAAGCAGCGAAGCAAGAAGTGATGTCGTTGCTAAATTCACAAGGTTCAGTGTCGGCGGCAAGATTTGGTCACAACTTCTTTTACATGATGCACAACTTGCGTTGCAAGATTCAGTTGATCGAATCGAACACAGGATTACCTGTTGATATCCTCTCGGGATTCGACTTCAAGAACTCAATGGTTGGTTTCGATATCAGACATGCATACGTCTTTGACGGATGGAACGACATCGAAGATTCGAAGATCATCGACGTTAACCGTATCAACGGTGATGCGAACATGTTCGGTCAGCGAGTTGGTAAGTACGTTTCGAAATACGGGTATAAAAGGTTGACACCCAAATCTGAGGCTTTGTTGGCAGATTGGTATTCGAAGAAGAAATTCGACCACATGAAACGTGTCTACGAATCTTCAATGCCTACTCAGATTACTTCGCCGAACCTCTTCTTCAGTGAAGCATTCATGTCTCACATCTTGTCTGTCGACATCATAGGTGACAATGAGTTGCTGACAGACTTTGTTGGACTCGGTACTGTACGTGTGTACACTACTGAAGATTACTTCAGAGGTACAGGAAAGAGCATGGTTGTCGATGCTGTTATTCACGCGCTTGAGAAGCGAAAGGCAGAACAACATATCATCTCCTTGGCTGAGAAGAAGCTCCAGAACTACACAGAGTACAAACGAGAACTCGAGATAGCAAAGTTGCAAGCATATCGCCAAAATAGCTGATTCTGCAAGGCTTTACATTTCACAGAAGTGAATAGTTAGCATGTCGAATGCGTTGTGGTGTACAGGAAGCATGCTGAACATTCATGTTCAGAGGTGAAAGTTCGACTCTTTACCAACGCGCCAAATGAATCATGATACATCTATTGACAGGTGACAATTACGGGTCACTCTTTCGTGAGATTACCGAGATTACCAGATTTGACTATGTGAGATATGACATGTCAATGCCTGCTGTAATTTCTTACATTAATAGCAGCACCAATTCATCACGAAAGCTCGAGTTTGAATTCTCAAAGATGACCTACCTCAGGTCGATAAACTATAGTGCCTTGTATAACGCACCATGGGTGATCGATGTGTTTTCGTCTATGTCGATATAGGCCATCACAAAATTCATCGTTGCGGTGATACTTATCACTTGTGACGATCATCAAAAGACTACAGCAGTATCCATTCGTACAAGCGAAGTATCACAGCTCGCGCGCTAGCGCGCAGGTTGAGGTTGTTGTCTTGCACTACACGGCAGGAAGAAGCAACGCACTTGGTCTTGCTAACTTCTTTGCACGAGGATCACGTAAGGCATCTGCACACTTTGGTGTCGGTCGTCCAGGTGAGGTCGTACAGATGGTCGATCTTAACGATGCTGCATGGCATGCTGGTAAGAGCTCATTCATGGGCAAATCACCAGTCGGCAATATGAGCGTCGGCATAGAAATCTGTAACGTCGGATGGGCTTACATGGACAAGATCGCCGCAGAGAACAAGTTCAGCGGTGAACATCGAAATCCTGCGTGTCGTGCAGAACTGTGGGAGAAGTTCACACGTGAGCAAGTAGCCAGCGTACAGAAACTGCTCGTTGAGTTAAAAGAAGCGATCCCAACGATCAAGTACGTGACGGGCCATGAGGACATTCGCAATACCATCACGGTTCCAAGCCTTAGAGGCAGCAAGACAGATCCAGGACCTGCATTTCCATGGCAGACGTTAGCGACTGACAGCATCGGTCTTGAACGTTGGGCGATGGACTTCGATACGAAGAAGTGGATCTATGTGCCAGAAGGCGTGATCGCGACGTGACCATCGACACAATTTAGTGTATGATTTGACGAGATGGAATATCATCAATATGTTGTCACTGCGCTCTATAAGGAGCCGCCACGCGTTGAGTCTGTGAGATTGATCACCAATTTTCGCACAGAGGCACATGAATATGATGTGACATCGTATAGGGGAACAGATTGGAATGTATACGTTGAAGATTTCATCGTCAACGAAAAGGGTCTAGTACTCGACCATAAGGGTGTCACATTGATTTATCCCGTGAATGAGACCGACGTCAAGTAAAGAACGAAAAGATGAATATGAAGACAGGTTCCTTCCAGTTGGAAGCTTCCATTACAGAATTGCACATGTATAGGTTCGATCGTGTGTTGTTCGATACTCCTACACCAGACGAGGGAAAACGCACATGGGAAGACATAACTGGTCTTCAGTGGCCCAATAGGGGATGGTGGACAGAAGCTGAGTCTCTTGATACTGATGTCTTTGACATAAGACCGAATGAGCAGACAGCGATTCACTTTCGCGAATCTAGGTTTCAGCAAAACGTTAAGATTGTCGTCTGGTCCGAGCGTCAGAAGAAGTTGAAGACTCGTGTGACAGCGATCATCAAGCAGAATGATGTTGACGTCGATGATCACTTGGTGCTCGAACCCGAGCTTCTTCCATACATCCGGATGAATCTCGCATCATCAGACATTACACGGGTTGTCATCTACGATGACAGCGGTGTACATAAACATATGGTCGATGCGTTGGCTAGTGAATATCCAAATGTTGACTTCGTTATCTTCGTAGTTTAAGTTCACGACGCGAATGTGTATGATTTCAACATGAACAAACTAACAGATACTGATGTAGCGAAGCTGCTCGCAGCAGGTAAGGTCACATCTAACGAACGTGTGTTGCTTGAGGGTGACATTGTCATAGCGGTAGATGTTGTGACAGGAACGCGTCGTGTCGTTGACACGACCGGACTCATTATCGAGGGCACACGACGTCTTCTATGTGACTGAACTGAAGCGTGACAATGACTGACGAATTTGTTAATCAATCAAAGAAGGACATTCGATTCAACGACGATGCGCGAAATCGTATCATCGAAGGCATCGATATATTAGCCAATGCTGTCAAGGTTACACTCGGACCGGGCGGCCGCAATGTGATCATTGCTCGTGATGGTCAACCGCCCATTTCGACGAAAGACGGTGTCACTGTTGCGCGCCACATACGTTTACGTGATGCACATCACGACGCTGGTGCACAGGTTGTGCTTGAAGCGGCTAGTAGAACGAACGATGTTGCCGGCGATGGCACAACGACAGCGACTGTACTAGCGCAGGCGATCGTCCATGCCGGCAGAAGAGCATTAGCGGGTGATCACCAGCCTAAGGCGCTTAAACGTGGTATGGAACTGGCGAAGGATGACATCATTGCTCAACTAAAGTCACATGCACGTCCCGTCGAGACGTCAGAACAGATCGCAAATGTTGGTACGATTTCGGCGAATGGTGACAAAATAGTAGGCGACGCACTAGCTGCAGCGATGGACAAGGTCGGATCTCGTGGTATCATAACCATCGAAGACGCCAAGGGAATCGACACGCAGCTCGAGCTCATCGATGGTGTTCGTCTTGACAGGGGTTATACGTCACCTTACTTCGTCAACGACGTTGAACACATGCAGGTCACGTTTGAAGACGCTTATGTCCTCATCTCAGATCGCACGTTTAAGACGATACCCGAGGTGCTTCCTCTCCTCGAGAGAATCAGCAAGGAGGGTAAGCCTTTGCTCATCATCGCTGACGAAGTCAAGGATGATGCGCTTAAGTTGATGACAATGAATAAGATGCGCGGACAACTACAGGTCTGTGTTATCGTTGCACCAGGTAGAGGATCATCAAGGATCGACTTGTTGGGTGACCTTGCTGCAGTCTTAGGTGGCACTGTCATCACGACAGGCGATGATCACGTTGGTGCAGAGCTCACATTGGACCAACTTGGACGATGTAGCAAAATCGTTGTCACACGTACGACAACGACACTCATCGGTGGTGCCGGCGACAAGGGACAAGACTCGTCAAGGGATGTACGCAAACGTGGTATCGAGGAGAAGATACACCTCGATCCAACCATTGATGAGCTCGAGCTTGGTCGTCTCCGTGAACGACTTGGCATTCTATGCGGTGCTGCAGCAATAATCAAGGTGGGCGGTTCAACAGAGGTTGAACTTGGCGAGCGACGAGATCGTATCGTCGACGCCTTGAATGCGACACAGGCTGCAGCAGATGAGGGGATCATCACCGGTGGTGGCACAGCATTGTATCGTGCTGCGCACAGGGCTTCGTGTGAACGTGATCGTTCGATGGACGAAAGTGTCCGTGTTGGATATGACATTGTTGTCGGCGCGTGCAGTGCACCAATCAGACAGATCCTTGAAAATGCGGGATTCAATGCAGAGAAGATCCTCGCACAGGTTGATATGCTTGAGCTGGAACAGGGATTCGATGCGGCGTTGGGTCAGTTCGTGAACATGTACGAACACGGGGTTATCGATCCCGTAAAGGTGTCTCGTTCAGCACTTGAAAATGCAGTGTCTGTGGGTGGCATCGTTGTGACGCTCGGTGCATCTATTGTCGATGATGTTGTAGATTGACAGCATTGTGTGTTAAAATGTCATCTGGGTACAGATGAAACATATCGTAACACTAGTGTCAGATGACAAGGACGTCCTTGATGACGTCATTACATATCTCATCAGCAAGCAACTCATCTCACCCACAGAGGTTGTGAATGTGGAAGATGACGACAGGATGTGGATGACACGCGTCCCATCAAGCGCGTCGGTGACTGTGGTTGCAGCGCGCGTGCGTGACATCGCAGGGAACAGGGTTCAGGTGAGGTAATGCTCTCATTCGAATTGTGGTCAGTCAATCGTTGGTTGCGTTGGATTGGATTTCGTTTTTTCGTTGAAGTAGACGAAATTGCGCCAACAAAGATCGGTATCATGTACGCAGGGTTTCCGGGCACAAAGAAGTGGAAGAAATGGGAAGTATGATCTCGTCGATCATCATGATGTTGCTCGGCGCTGGTCAACCTCACGATATTGCAGCGAAGGCACTTTGCTCTAGCCCGAGGATTGCTTTCGTTCAAAATCGAAGTAGTGCAGACCTGAAGATCAGGTTTGTCTCTTCGAATGAGGATGTGCGTATCTCATTTCGCAGGGATGCTGACGATCCTTGCGAGTGTCATATCGTTGGACGTAGCGTTGCACATGACCTCGATGTGTATGTCGAATCACACGCAGGGGATAACATCCTCGATGTGAAGGTCGTCGATGCTGTCTAAATGCGTGATCTGTATCATTGCTCCTGTAGGATCATATACGTTACCATCAATGATGACGTATGAGTACTTCATGTACATGCCGCCTCAATACGAATACGGTGCCCAGCAATCGCTTGTGTCAGATCTCATGAGAAACAATGTATTCAGTTCCGTGATTCTGAGCTAAGCAATCATGTTAGCCATGATCACAATCCTCGTCGTCAATAACAGGTACAAGTGGATACTCATTGAGTATGAAGTTGCGTACTATGACAGTTTCGGGGAAACAATCAATCGATTCCTCGCTGCGAACATGTTCTGCTCTACGTCTCTTGTATCGAGGAGTATGAAGCGATGAAGTTCATGCTATCACATATAGTGTATGGTTATATCCATCATGCCAATGGACAGACTTCTGCACATCGTTTCCTGGAAGAAACTGAACTCAACGCAAAAACCCCGACTCACCTAATGCAATACATTAGGCATTACGTGACAATTGGCACATTCAGTTCTGTCAAAATTAGTTTGAATTAAGTTTACACACAAAACAACGTTCATGAATTTAGATTGAGGCTATGGTATAATAGATTATCAGCTCGGAGACACAAACATGGCAAAGAAGACCAAGGAAAACAAGGACGCGACCACCACCAAGAAGGACGGCGAGCATGAGGTGACCGACAAGGGCCTCAAGATCGTGGGATCCCTCGAAGATGTTTCGCGATTCGAGGTTGGTGATTACGTGCAGGCGCACATCAACCATCGCGATCAGGTGTTCCTCAACTACCCGCATGGTGAGCGTGGTCTCGTCGTCGCGCTCTCGTACGAGGACGATGAGTATCACTACCGACTACCGATCATCCAGTTCACGGGTGATCTCCGCATGTTCAACCCCGACCACTTGGTCGTGGTGCAGCGCAAGGATGGCACCCCGGGTGAGACCGAGAAGCTCACGGCGGCTGATGAGGCAACCGCTCGCGAGAAGGCGAAGCAGGAAGCCGAGAAGAAGTAACGACACTGTCGTCTGAGTGGTTGATGGGACCCGGCTAGCCGGGTCCCCTTCACCATTTAATAGGTGCAACAATGAAAGATCCAATCTCCGGAGACGTCTCTATTACGACAGTACGTGCCCTGATGCAGATCATCAAGTATCTCCTTGCGGAGTCAGAACATGATGTTGTGACGATTTCTGAACGGCAGCTTGCACGTATGGATGACGAGTTCGCGATCGATGTTAAAGCATATGGTGAAGGTGCAACTGCGTCCTTTGACCTGCGTTTACAGAAGAATCCAGTTTCGTTCAACGAAAAGTTGCGTCATCGACATGCAATTCCTGTCGACGACCTTCAGGATGATCCGAATGTTGGTCTGTTGTTGCAGCTTCGACCGCCAACACTACAGAACTAGTAGCACCGTAGGTGCTATTTACCTGAGTGCGCACCACGACACCTTGGATTGGTGACATTTACATGTACAATTGGGTGACCATGTCACCCATGATGATCTTAATTACGGTGATTCCAAATCCGCTTGAGCGTATGAATGGTGACTACATTTATGCCAGTGTGGTCGCCGACCACGCGACATGTTTACCACTCATGCCGGGGTTCATACTTAGCATACACAGACATGAGTTCAAAATTGAAGGCAAAATTACCCTGATCACTCGAAGTGTTTATGCACGCCACCATACTTCTTAGTGTGGGGGCACGTTCATGTCGAGGTTGGACAGGATAAGAGAACGCATGCGATGTGAAGTTCCTAGGAACTACACGTTTACTACACATATGCTCAAGCTAGCATGCTTGATGTTGTTGCCGCTTCCAGCTCTTATCGTGCTCTTGATTGGGTGTGATATGTCGATGGTGACATGGTTGGCGGTACCACTTGGTCTGTTGCTCGGTAATCTGATCGAGTACGTCACACATCGTTATCCAATGCACCGCTACATCATGGGTGGGATAATGTACAAGCGACATGCAGGAAAGCATCACGTCATGTTCAGACACGACATGATGACGATGACAGATCCGCGTGATGCGTACTACGTCATGATGCCGGCACTACCTGCTGCAATGTTCATGGTTGTGATCGGTATCATCACTGCGTTGGTGACATGGGCCAATGTAACAGCATTCGGTATTGTGATGTGTATTGCGCTGTGCGTGTACATCTTCACAGAGGAATTGCTGCACCTCAGTTTTCACGCTAAATCTACTTGGAAGAATGATGGTGTATGGTATTCACTTTTACGTCATCTGGGTTCGAATCACAGACAACATCACGATCCTAAGCAAATGAGAACGTCGGCATTTAACGTCACATTCCCATTATTTGATTGGCTGTTTGGTACGCTCCCGAAGAAAAACTAACGTTTGGTGTCTTCAAGTTCGTTACGAATGCTTGCATATGCGAATGCGATGCCCGACATACTGAGTATCAACACTTTCAACGTCATATTCATATTTGTCGTTGAGATAAACAGCGTTGCAGCACATCCACAGTAGTACCACAACATGCGTTGTAACATCAATGCACGTGTGATGTACTTGACTAATCTCTTAGAATCTTCGTAGTCGTCTTTTTTGTGCACAGCTATCGAGTATTTATCTGTGTGAACGACCGATCACCAACGAAACTTCTATTGTGCGCCAGGGACGTGCTGTTGGGTGTGATGCTACCGTGGAGTGTTAGTGCAGACCAACAAGAAAAGATACGTTCGTTGCGACTGAAGCTAGAAGGTGCTGTCAGTGATGACGTCGATGCACACGTCGTGAAACAACTACTTGACGAAGTTGTTGTTGTCGCAACGCAGATCGCTGATGATACAGCGGGTGTAAGGGGTATCCATGACAAGATGGACTGTGCACGCCTCACGTTGACTTGCATATGTGCACGTCAGGTGTAGTACGTCAACAACGATGGAAACAACGCACCGATGATTGGTGCAATGATGACTAGCATCTTCAACGTTGAGTCAAGGAGAACATCATAAGGGTCGTCATGCACAGATGATCTTAGATATCCTTGAAACTAACAAATCACATCTACGTAACATATGATGTTCAATATGAGCGAACCAACTTCACGTGATGAAGACTTCTTCATTGACACAAGAAGCGAAGAGTTCAAGCAGATGATCGCAGAAGTTAAGGCTGCAGCATATTCAGACGCTGTCTCAGCGATTATCTCGTTGTATGCACCCGATCCGGAGTTCGCAAGGTACCAATGACACACTGGTATGTCAATGAGGGCGACTCATTGATCAATGAGCATCTCACTGAGTGTGCCGGGCGTTACACTATTCATGATGTGTGGTATCTCGTTAGTCATCTGTGGCATACACCGATAAATGATGAAAGCGAGAAGAAAGCATATTATAATGCTTTACTTCTTACATCTTACGGTAGAGAGCAACATCGTCATCTGCTTACGTTTTCTAGTCGGGCATTGTTTGTGTTATGAAGTATTTTTGCGGATCACACAATCAGTGTGACGGATCTTGGATGTGTCGAGTTCACGATACTCGTTTTACGTCTGAACAGGATTATCGCAATGCACAAAGGGCATCTGACATTTTTATCGATGAAGATGGTCATGTTATTAAGCATCGTTACATCGCGCATGACATCTTTACGAGAATTATGTGGGATGCGATATTGCCGCATCTCAAATCATCACCGCAAAACATATGCTTTGTTCCAAATTCACAGATTAAATATCTGCTCCAGGATTCTATCAATCTGATATTCAGTAACAGGTCGGTGTCGCGCTGGTGACATCACGTTCTTCCCAAAGTTTATCAATAGTATTCCATTCACACGTACTTGAGATGTAACACGTGTCGACGTGAATGCAATCAGATACCAGTAACGTCTAACAAACAAGAATCGGAACGCAAGACATGCCAACCAAGAGAGACTTGACAAAAAGCACATGGGCTCTTCGAGCGAAGAAAGCAATTCGCGTTGCAAGTGACGTTGCACAGGATGTGATAAAGCTTCGCAACAATCCGAAGATCAGTGACTACGTTGCTCTTGGGATGAGAGGCGCACAAATTATCATCTCAAACCTTGAAGATGAGATCTATAACTACTACGAAGACTGGTACTGTATCGATGACATAGCCTTCAAGGATGAACTGATCGAAGCGATTCAGAGTTTTCCAACAGAGAAATTAGGTGGATCTGACGTGCATGGTATCATGCTCACAACAGTACACGGTGAGGAGGTTGGTTGGATACGTAAGTCTCCTGCTGATGGTCGCGACGGTGGTCGTCGCAGTTCTGCACCTTCTGTGTACGAAGGACCGTGGATCAACTTCGATCGTTACGACGAGACGTTCGCCGCACTCGGCCGTGCGTTGTGGGAGCATGTCGGTCACTCAAACGTCGTCTTGACTGCTAGCACGGTCACGCGTTACGATCGTCGCAGCACAAATACAAGGCTTAAGCCTGATCTCGACATCAAGAAGGATGTCTTCTCTTCTAAGAAGGGACAGGAGCTCTTTGAACGCATCAAGAAGTTCTACGATGCAGGCGAAAATAGATCATTGATCCTACTTGGCCCACCGGGTACAGGTAAGACGACGATCATGAAGTACATTGCTGCACAGTTCAACAAGTTTACGATGCGTGTCAATGTGTCCGAACTCTCTGACATGAGGTCTGAAACAGTGCTAGCAGCAGTTCAGCTGATGAAGCCGGAGATTTTGCTCATCGATGACTTTGACAGGTTCGGTGCGTCGAGCTCGTCGATGCTCACACAGATAGAACAGGTCAACAAGGCTGTGAAACTGTTCATGGTCAGTGTTAATGACATCACGCGCCTTGATCCTGCAGTCATACGCCCTGGCAGGTTCGATGAGATTATCGAGATCTGTGATATAGATGAAGCTGCAATCGATGCGATGGTTGCAGATTTGCCTGATGATGTTAAGACATTGATGCGCACGTGGCCAGTTGCATACATTTCTGAATTCGCAAAGAGGTACAAGGTTCTAGGTGTAACTGCAGCACTTAACGAAGTCGCTGAGCTCCGTTATAGGATTGAGAAGATCAACAACCATCGTTACTCAGGATTTAACTTGGGTAATGAGGGCATGGCCGAAGCTGTCGCTGCTATGTTGTCAGGTACTGCATCTCGTCCACGACCTACAGTCACAGATGATGACGACGACGAATATTCGTGATAGTTAGCAGCATGAGCATGCAATCACGGATTGAAACTAGAGATCGTACACTTGCAGCAATAACAGACGACATTGCTGGTTTTCGCTTGTCGTTCAAAGACAAGAATAGGATGTTCACGATTTTTGATCGGTACATGTCACGTATTCCCGTCATCAAGCATGTGTGGTCGACGTGGATGAATTTTACTACGACATTCTATCCACGTGTGCAATTTTCTGACACACAGACGTGGAATGACAAACCACTCAAAAGTGCTCGCACATTGCAACACGAGTGGGTGCATTTACGTGACGCAGAAACGTTCTTTGGTCTCCTACCAAAGAAGCTGCGATATCTGAATGTTTTACTGTTCACGATCGCATATGCATCACCGCAGGTGTTTGTATTGTTGGCACCATTCGCAGTGATGTTTGATGCATCACACAATCACATGTGGTTGTTCTTGTTGCTCATGATTCTTCCAATTCCGTCGCCGCTGCGAATGTATGCTGAGATGCGTGCATATCGAAGATCGCGTGAACTTGGTGCCGACATTGAACACATGACTGATGCTTTCACAACGTTGAAGTACTGGAAGATGTGGCCTTTCAAGCATGCTGTCATGAAGCTATTAATGAAGCCTTCACCGTATAAGCACGAGATGGATGAAGTATGGCAAGATCGTACAAGGGAGTAAGTAGGTTCGAACTTCTCCCGCTATGGGAGCAGGTATATCCGCAAAATGCCCATAATATGGACTCATTCATCGTTGCAAAACAAACATCGGAAGATGAATTGAATGAAGATGAATATATTCTCGAATCAACTCAACAGCCTCAGGCCCAGTATCTTGAATATACATATGGTCATGTGATGGCATATCATATCGAACACATCTTCTCAAGCAGGACATTGACGTGATGTGGTGTGTTTATATGCTTTTGTCAAACACGTCACACTTGACGTATATTGGATCTACATGTGATGTGAAACGGCGGATCAAACAACACAACGGCCTCATTCGAGGTGGTGCTAAAGCTACACGAAGAGATCGTCCATGGACCGTTGTGCATGTTGTTGAAGGTTTAAACAACAGATCAGAGGCACAGAGACTAGAGTGTGTACTTAAACGCCTCTCACATCGTGAGCGTCTTGCACTAATCAAGTAAGATTCAATGTATCTTCTGACATAGATTAAGTCATGACACTATACGAAAATGACTCCTACATCCGAACTGGCGTGAATCTTGAATACGTTTGTTCATATCGAGGATTTCAAGTTGGTCTCGAATATGACATGAGATACCAGAAGTTCTCTTCTAGAAGCATCAAGTTCGGTGTTGTTTGGCCAAATAGAGAGGTCAGAGCGTCCTGGAAGATGATCCGGAACACACAAATAACTACGATTCCGAGTGGAGTAACAGTAATATGACACAAAGACAATCTAGGAAAAATATCGATTTAGGTACGCTCAAGCACTACATCATTTCTGTCGGTAACATGATGTTGTCGAATGGATTCGGTGTGAGATTCGGTTGTCATCAATGCTGTGATGGTGTTATGAATGACGGAACGGAATGTTGGATATGTCATTCAGAAGTCACCAAACATCTTGCATGATCCAAGCCATGGATGAAGATACGACATTGACTATCCACGAAGATGGTCATGTCGACATCTACAATCCTGGCGAAGGTAGCAGATGGGTCAATAAGGTATATTATCAACGTGAATATTACGGTCATACGTGTCTATGGCACCTTGAATTCGTATCTAGAATAGTGAAACGTTGAACATACAAATACACGTATCATGTGATAAAATGTAAATAATGTCAAACGTAGACACAAGACAGAATGATGATGTTGCTGTTATCGACAGGCACGATGAGAAGCTGAAGAAACCGAAGATGTTCTCTGTTCTCATTCACAATGATGATTTCACACCAATCGGCTTTGTCACTACGATCCTTGAACGTGTTTTTAGAATGAACGCAGATACGGCGCAAAGAACTGCTTCTGATGTTCATGTGAAGGGTCTTGGTATTGCCGGCACATATACGTACGAGATCGCTGAGACGAAGCTCGTACAGGCGATGCAACTTATCGAACAAACGGAACATCCGTTGCAGTTGTCAATGCAGGAAGCGTGATGAGTCAGCACAAGAAAACGAAGGCACCTATTCGACTAGAGAGGTGGAAACCGTGGGCGCAACGTGTCATTTCAGAGATGAAGACTGATCTACTCTTGTATGAAGAATACATCGAGAGATTTGAAGAAAATCTCACAAATGTGAATACGATTCAACCGCAAGTCGACTTCACGCATCATGCAGGAATGATGTCGAGGATCGATAACTCACTTCGTAAATTTGTCGGAGCACACCACGCAAGGTTAATGTGTTCAAAGTACAGAGAACAGGGTGATCCAGTTGAGGGTGAACTTGTTGTCTTGATGCCAGACTGGCAAACTATAGCTTACAAGGATTATTCTAGTTACGACTCGCGTGGGTATATTGTTGACACGAGCTTTTCCCAGAAATTCTGGGGCGCGTTTCAAGAGTGTCTCAATATGAATTCTTCATCGAAGAACTATAAGAGTCCAACGATGGCGATCGGTGAGGCAATTGCAAATTTTAGGTATTTTGAAAAACACACACCATACATGAAAAATGAAGTCAAGGTATACTTTGAGATCTTCAAGAAACACGAAATTTCGAAGAGTGAGATCGAGGAGTGTTGTCGACACGTGTATCTTGATGTGGCTAGCAACATAACATTTCATGTGTTAGCTCGCGCAAACGGATATGTCATGCTTCTGGGGACAGATGCGAAGACATACGTTTTCGAAGATAAACTGTTTATGTTGGTTGATGACAAGAGAGTGACAGATGAAGTTCTTGGGTAAGAAGATCGTCTCGCGTTTTGGAGACAGCGTAATCGTTCAAGATATCTTCATATCACGATCAATCTACTACATCGTTCATTTAGTGAAATCACCGTATAGGTTCAATCATTTGAATGCGTCAGATTTAAAGATCGACGATGTTCGGATTTTTTCATCGCGTGTGGTGTAATATGACTTCAACAAAGACCCTCTCTCTTGTCGAACGTATCAAGTCTGTTGCACTACGTTGTGGGATTGAGTTCTCAACCGTGAAGAGTAAACCATTCGGTCGCGGTGTTGTCATTGATGATGTTGTTGTACTCAATCGCTTCACGATTGGCCGCGGCCGGTCCAAAACCGAGCGCTGGACAATCAGTGTAAATGGCACGATTCTATACGATCGATCCTGTGGTCTACGTCTTGTTGATGCGCTCTCACGCATCACACGTGACTCCCTGTTGGAGGGTCAATGTTGAATCCATGGATCCTACGACAACTGCGTGAAGCACGTACACTTGATAATGAGCAGAACGGTCGTGTTTCTGGTGGTTTGAAGTGTGACATATGTGAAGGTACATTCTCACGTCTCATTCCGTTAGATTCAACGCGGATGTGGATCTGTACTAGGTGTTACGATGAAAAACATGCGCATCAATAAGAAAGATGCATACCTTCGTGACTTCGATCTTATTATGTCAAGTCGTCCCGGTAATATTGAGTATGTTGATATAGCAAAACACTATGAATGCTGTCTTGCATACGATGTTGCTATCACAAAGTATGTACACTTTGTATTCTCAAGTCGTTCGTGTTTGTGATATCTCGAGGTTTGTAAAATTCTCTGTCACGTCGAACATGAACTACATGTGTATGATGTGATATAATTTCTTAATGGAGAGCGATTCTGATAGACTTGGTTACGAGGTATGGCACGACACAGTAACAAATGTTGTGAAATTTTTTCCGACAGAGGGAATCCCTTCATTCCAGGGTGAAGAGGGACCATACGGTGTATGTGTAGCGTCATTTGGTGAGAAGTACTTCAATGAAGCGAAAGCAGCGTATTATGCTTTGTTGCTTCGTCTTAAGGGTCAACCCATAGAAGACAAGATTCTCGTCAATGAGATCGTTGACAAAACATATGGCGTGAGTCACCGCGCCGGCCGCGATATTTCAGACGTTGACATCAAGGCAATTATGATTTTCATCTTGCTTGTCATATTCATGAGTATAGGCATCATGAAAATGTGCGGAGCTTCATCATGAACATCGTTGATCACATAGTTGTTCTTTCAGAACGAAGTGCAATTGCACGTGTTGCTGTTGCATGCATGATTGCATGTGGTGCATTGCTGTATGTGATGATGGGTATGTTATTCTTTGACTCGATAGTACAACTAGTCATCGCTGATGGCAGTGTTCTCGTCGTTGCAATACAAACATTCCTCTTCACCGTGACGACAACGATGTACGCAAGACTTCTTGCGAAAGATGAAGACAATGAAAAGTAGATTACGACATGTTGTCATGACGTATTTGTTATTTGGATGCACAGGATGCGCACAGTGTGCTGAACCGCTTTCAATCCGCATGCCTGACCGTGTTGATTCTCTTCCAACAGAGGTAACTGATGCGTGTGAATTTGTTGGCATCGCATGTGAACTGTCGGGTCGCACATATGGATCGGTGTTCGTCACGCTAGTTGAAGTACAACCAGGAGAACACATCCTAGGCGAGAACTGGGGCGCCGGGTCGTGTCGACCTGGATTTTGGTCTGATCCGACGAGGAATAATCGTGTTGCTCACGAACTTGGACACATCTTGTTGGGTCCTGAACACTCTGATGATGAAGAGAATTTCATGTTCCATTCTGGTGGTGATGACATCACAGACGAACAACTTGATGATATCGTAACAGAGGCAAATAGAATCGTTGCATGTAGGTGAACACATGTTTAACGATGTATTCCAGCTGTTATCATATTCACGCGGCCAGCGATATCAATATCTCAAATGCGGGTTTAAACGTAAGAACGTTAGAAGACGTCACATTATTAATCTCTTAAAACAGCGCCCTCATCCTGGACTTACAACCCTTCTAAGGTCACTATATGAATGTGTCTTCTCATCAGCACAATTGAATTGTAGGTGAGATTTGGTCGAAAACGTTGCATATCTTTTTTCACTCAACAACGACCAGTTTGAACACTATGTCAGTTGCTATCAACAGTCTAGTGCAATGTGTAAGTTGATCGCTAAACTCGTCATGTTTAAGACGCCCGAGGGATTTAGTTATTCTGACATCTTCTCATCTGTGAGGATCATGTGATAAACACACAATTCATATACACTATCATGGCTCCGCCTCCGAATCGTCACATCTTTGTGCGTGCTGAGGTTAGATTGTGGTCAGCTATTAGGGGCCCTCATGGTTCTTCTTGTCAAAAGAAGATGATTAGAGAATTTTTTGCGGGAAAAAGTTATCACAAGGTATTTTTGTCGGCGAAATTGACATGACGAACATTGGTTACATCTTCGAATGTGGTGACATAGATGGTTTGTACGCATGGCGATTATGCATGGCGATATGCGATGAACAAACATGTGGCACCATCAACATATGGTCCTGTTGCAGTGTCGTTCTTTTTTAAGATTTTCTCATCGGTGAATGTAGATGTTTGATCTTCATTATATCGCGTTTAACTTTGCCTTGCCGAGATATCTTAAATCACCAGATGATACTGACAATTACGTCGCTATTCTTTACGGAACAACACTGTTTACATTCTCATCAACCGCAGTGAGGTTCATATGACAAATGTGCAGGTTCTTGTTGAACTAACTTTCGGTGTTGACACATACGATCCAACTGAGGAGTACATGTTGACTAGTTGTCTAGATTTTTCGAGTGTTGATGCATATGACATCTTCTCATCTGCATGCATTATGTTTTCAGAAAGAAGCACTTAAGTGTGGATGTATCATACATTGCTTTGTTGCCTCGAGTTTGTGTTACACTTGAACTGTCGAATCCATTTCAATATGGTTCAATGGTATTGAAGATACAGCCTTACACATTTGCTCAGTACATTTTTTCATCTGCGGTCGTCTTGAATGACACAAGTACATAAAATGCGCATTTCATACATCATGCACATCTTGCATGGTATGTGGTATGTTGAAGATAAAACTACGTCAGTCACGTGGTTATTTGAACGATCACATAGTTACACGTTCACATCGATGATCATACGATGAGATATCAATTCTATTTCATTGTAGAGACGACAGAAACAACGCCATATGGAACAGACAGTTACACAGTTGCTGTATGTGATCCACCAACTGCGATGGCGCGTTTCCCGACAATTGCTGACAGTAACAGCACACAGCTGAATGTTGATCACCATGTGATGTATTTAGAGATCTTTTCCTCAATGAAGTTCGTGGCATGAAGAATCCAAACATGACCCATCTTGTCTTTTCAAGCAATGCTGGTTGCCTTCATCATTGTCAATGACACTTTCAACATATCTTCTGACTGCGGTCAGAAAGTATATGACTTCCAAAGAAGAACACGACGTCGCCACCGACGTGTGGATCTTGTCATCTGTGAGCGTAACATGAACTTCTATTCTAGACACAGGAACTACAAGTCAATCGCATTTGTCGATAACTGGGAATTAGATGTGAACTTTTCGACAGTAAAATTGCTGTACAATGTGCAACACAACGCACGATCTAGTAATGATGTGTATGTCGTGGCGGAGTTCAACACGCTTCTAGCGAGGTGTTGCAGGTGTTACGCCGGTGACAATATCGATAATCGTTACACGTTATCATCGATTTCGATATGAAACTTGACACATTCAATTATATCACTGTACCTGTCGCAGCTTTTAAAAACTGGCCGGCGTTATTATACAATGCCCAGATATCAAAAGTGGGCATCTCTGTTTTAAGAAGTTTGATCATAAAACGTGATGAGCTTAGAATCTTCTCATCAATCACAATAATATGATTGAGAATGCAACATGCACGACATGTATTACATTGAAAAATTCATGATATCTCTGGGCCCACCAGATGAGTATGCATATGCGACATGTGACTTAGTCCAACGATGCCTGTATGTGAACAAGCACTTCTCAGCAGTTGTCGGTCGCATTGAATTTAGGTATGAGTGGTCGACGAGATTCTCGAATATGATCATCAAACAACGAACATGAGACATGTAGCATTCATAATCTTATTTGCAGATGAACGCCCGCCAGAACTAGCAATGTTCAGTAACTGCTCCTCTGAGACATGTGCATATGCACATGCTGTTGCGCAGTATATTAACTTCTCGTCTGCGAGGATACAAGGTTGACATGATCGAGGTATCTGGTTATCACCACCACATCGAAATTGCAATTAGCAGTCACGTGTGGTAAGATGATTATGATGTCATGCAAGAAAGACAAGTATCACAAAAACAGTGAAGTTTACATACTTGTCAGTGTGCCGTTATGGATAAACGAAGATGAGCAACCAATCAGCGAAGTGAATATTTGCACATATAATGCACCGATATTGAAACATACAACAGAGGGTACACCAAGCCTTATCAGGTTATGGAAATCGAATGTATACTCTTCGCACATCTTTAGTTCATCATCTGTGAATCCTTGACAGCGTCGATTATGCGTGACATGCAATATATCTGGTGGTACGGTACACATGTGGGACCGCCTCGACTTTTTGTCGAAAGCGACTTAACACGTTTACTTGCTACTTTAAGATTGTTCTTGATACCGACATCTCCAGTACCTGGAATGTTCTCATCTGTGAAGATACACACGTGAGCGACTGTTGGTACATCATATGCAATGTAGATTATACTCGTCTGATACTTGCTTGGAATCATCGTGACCAAACAATATACCTCTTGACACGAGCATGTCAACAAGCTAACGTTGCATACACACAAACATTGTTCTTCTCGTCTGTATCGATCACAGGTGCGTCGTGAAAGATCTAAAGTACATCGTTTTTAGATATCATGACGTAGGTGACGTGTCGATATTCTATCTAGCTGTTGCAGCTTCAAGACATGTAATATCTGTGATAATGTCTGATGCGTATGTGTTCTCATCAGTAGGAATAAACTGTTATGAGTTGCAACTGTGATTATTTTAATGATGTTTGCTACTTCATTCATATGCCCGAATATACAAAATTCGCCAGACTTAGTCTGCATGCAGGTCGAAGCTTCGTTCACTTCAAGATTAGAGATACACTTCTGAAAAAGAGATTGACAAGCACATGCAGGAATGCATGTGTCAAGATCTAGATTGTTCAACATAGCGTCGTATCTGTAAGATAAAACATGTTGGTCGACTACATTGAGCTCACCGAATTTCGCGCGCGAAGTTTCAATTCATAAGTTGAAACATATTGACGTTACGTATAATGCAAATGATTTTCTCGTTGAGTGGCTGCTTATAAGCACAGGCCATATGTTACCCCCAACACATCAGAGTGCCGTTTTCTACTACTTCTCATCAGCGAGGGTCATATGTTGACAAATTACATCGAGCTTCAAGATATTAACGACGGCGACTGGCTTCTTAATGAGAAGATCGTGTGTCGTGGTCAAAGTCCGAATGCTGAATCACACATCAATGCATTCATTTACGAATGGGCAATGATGCGTTACACATATCCACATACGATGTTCACATACTGTTTCTCGTCAGCGAGCATCACATGATTTCAAATGTCATTGAGATCGAAGTGAGATATACAGCAGATCATCGTGCATTTAAGCAACGTCAACTAGTCACAGAGAACTTGCTTATGGAACAAGCAAGGTACGATAGATACTGCACCTCTTCATATTCACACATGCGTATAAAGTTTGTATTTTCAAACGCGAGGGTACAATGTGGTTAACGAACATCATCGAAATAACTGAATCACTTGGTGGCTGTGAGCTTTACTATCATGAATACCTTGAATTCGGTGAGTCAAAGTATGATATTAACATGCATGCACCACCTTGTTACATCTTCTCAAGTGGAAAAATATCATGATCTCCAATCTCATTGAGATATATCTTTGCTCACATTCGCAATCACATACGAGGATATATTTTCTCGATGTCAATGTGCAAAATCCGACCTTAGGTACATTGTATGATGATGGAGAATTAACACTCATGAGAGGGTGTCTGAACGCAAGTGCGCAGATCTTCTCGAGTTGCACATGCCATGATTTCAACAACGAACATCATTGAGGTCGGTGTTGATCCGAATGGTACTGTGCCTAGGATTATTCAACTTGGCGATTTCTGTGTTGGCGATTCGTATTCAACTGATCTCATTTCGACGACTCCAAACAACAACAATTACTATTCCGTGGATGTGATGTGGTATCGCTTCTCAAGTTGCACGGTAACGTATGATTTACATGATAACAGAGATCTCTGAACAGTTTTTCAATTCATGTATTGTTGATGCGTGCACAACATCAAACTGTACTGATACGTCTCACATGAAGATAGCGGCAGTGATTTTCTGGAAGCGCCGTGGGTTTCCATGTTACACACCACAACTTCAATATCTCGATCTAGTTAAACATGAAGTCGATCGATCATTGTCTGTATCATCTAAAATACGAACGATATTCACGTTCTCAAGTGTGGTGTTTAATGAGATGACATGAGCGCACACGGACTTTCATGGGCATTTTCGATTTCCGGCATGTTTCATTGGAGATCGTCCTCAACTGGAAGTGCATGCACCATCGTTGGCGATATGCACAAAACAGGGACTACACGATCACAGTTATACTACGATAATGCGACTAATTCACGTTTCGAAGCAACATACATTGATGGATTTCTTGATACAGTGTCAGGGCCGATATGTGTACCACAAGATCGGTGGATGTCACTCATACTTGAACGCGACGAAAATAGAAGACTTGAAGTTAGGGTCATATTCGCGTCGAAGGTGCTCCCATGATGAGGGATTAGATGATCACATCACTTAAATTTAACACGATAGAATTCGACCAGTTTACGTGCCACAACGTGCTGTATCAGCATGTCATTACACATGACGTAAAGTCGTATTGTAAGATCACATTTCGGCATGTAATACAACTCTTTATGAGATCACCTGTCGATGTGATTACTTCTAATGTGCGACTTAATCAGATTCATTACACATGTGACATACACATATCATCTGTTGTCATTGATGTATCATGAATAACGTCGGTATACAGTTGTTATGTTGGATCGATGCCCGCGACGCGTGGGAACAACAACAATATGTTGAGACTTTCACACCTGATTGGTCTCGTTACATCGTTCACTGTATCAATGAAGTCTTGCCGATGCCTGTTCCCGTGTGGGTGTGGTCTTCAATCTCTATTGACTTTAAGGTGTAAAGACATGTTGTTCTGTTGGATCGATGATCACAAGTATAAAATGACGATGATCGCTAAAACAAGTGCTCTATGTTTTATTCTAGGGTGGGTTAATCATCACAGCGCGTGGTCTTCGCTAATCATAGAAAAACGTGAGTGTGAACAATGACAATAAGGCAAAAACGCTTATCTCTATCATGGATAGGGTTTGCAAACGACGGACTTTTCACTTCACCTCTTGACCCAAAATATGTTTGTGACGTGACAGTACCATTCTTCCTCATACCCAATAGTCGCTACGACTATTCACACACCTGGATGTTCTCGTCAGTCACACTTGATGTGTGAAGATAGAGACATTTCAGTATCTGTACACATACGTTAACATTACGTATGATATACAAGTGGATGATTTAGACTTTCAAAGTGAGTATATGCTCGAGCTAAGTTGGATTGATCTAAAATTACAAAAGATCACAATGACGTCAGTTAACGAAAATTTCTTGGCTAAATTTGTACTTTCAACTAGACAAAGAACTTTGTGGAATTGGTCATCTCTGAGGCTTGCAACATGAAGTATAAGATTGCATGGATTATATACATGTCACCGATAACCGGGTGTGTATATGACATGTGGTCATGTGCGACGCATGCTTCGGGACTAAGAGCTATACGAGGACTGATCAGAAATGTAAGTACTCACTCTGTTTTCTCTTCATGTGCATTGTGACCACAACCGAACTTGTTTACTAGAGGCGGTTAGATCATGCTATCAGTTGAATCAGTTGAGATATCATGGATTGAGTTATCATGGATTGAACATCGAGCTTCATCAACATCTGATTGGAGACACGATGTCACCAATATGAGTCGACAATATGTTGCAAGAATACTCAGTTACTCTAATCCATTTGGTCATCGTTATGTTTGGACTTGGTCATCCGTACGAGTGAATCGGGTATGATGTATGAATTATCGTGGTTGATCTTGATCACCAAGAACACATATGCACACGACGTGTGGCTCAACGAATCGCGCGCCAAACATTTCAGAGCCGTGAAGTCATTAGTGGAAGAACAACGTAATCACATCATCATGTGTGACATCTTCTCCTCGTGTCAAATTACGTTTCGTTGAAATTGCACCATGTGCACACATGTGCACATGTGATATGATATAATATGAATTGTGACATATCATGGTTGCAACGTGTTACACATGATATGCATCTTAACATTGGTGCTTTCAGACATATAAATTCAACGCTTCACTCTGATGAAATGAAAAAATTCTACATGGAATCACTGTTCAATTATGTTGGGCCAGATGTTTTTTCATCACTGAAAGTCATTCACTGAATTGTTCTGGAGTAGAAACATGGACACAAGGAAATGCTGTTTTATTCTTGAACCTGCGGCGCGGTCTAACTCATATGAATTTGAGATTGATCAAGTAGTCAACTATCTCAGGTCAAAAAGTAAACGTCAAGCGCTGACACTTGGGTGTCAGCTAACCAGATTGGTGTTTCTCTTGCAGGTTACACAACGTATGCGCGCCGGCACAGTGTACAAAGCAACGATCTTCTCATCGGTGTGCTTGTGATACACCTTACCAACCTTGCATGGCTTGTGCTTGTTGAAATGCAATATAGCTCAACCGATAATGAATATCGCTATTGTTATGGACATGCAGATCGATCATACGATCGAACGTATGAGTTTCGCTCAAAATTGTACACAATATTCGATCAAAGACACATCCACACTACACACATTTTCTCATCAATGCAGATTCACCGATGAAATTCAGTAATGTCATATACATCTTGTTGACAGTTGAATACCCGTCAGGGTATACCCACGGGCACTACATTGATGATATAATCTCAAACCTTAACGACTTAGGACGAAACATTGGGAAGTTCCCGATGATGCGAAATATGCTTCTATCATCAATAGGAATTTCACTATGAAGATTGAAGACGTTGTGTATCTGTGCCCGACGCGCACATCAACATCTAAACTCATTAGTCCAACGTGGCGTTGTCTATATGAAAAAGATGCGTTCACATTCAACGACTCATATGGGATGACGTGGCTTAGACGACATCTAGTTCATTTAGAAGATGATCAATGTGTGATTTCATCTCTGGGAGTGCCACGATGAGAGTCAGCGATGTCATATACATTTGGGACAAATTTTGATAATCTTGCATATCTCTGGACGGTTGATGTATTCGTCGGACCGTGGACACATTTGAACGTAGATAGTTCGAATATGCTGTACTCTTCGACAATGACATCCATGTTCAAATCTTGCATGACATTTCATGGCAAATGTTATCTTCTCATCTTCTCATCAGTGACAATGTCATGAACGAAGAACTTATATACATCTGGACACCAAAGTCGCTAATTGACAATCAGTCTAGACGTCCAAGGTGCGGAGTGTCACCAAGTGATTTTGTGCATGAGCATTTAGCAAAGTTCATTACAAACAACACATACACACAAACATACGATCATGTTGTTTTTTCATCAATCAGCGTATTAATGTCGCTGTAAACGCAGCCAATATGGATAACATTGACGTTTGTTACATCTGGACCAATAATGAGAAGAGGACCATGTTTCAGTCACAAGTTCTATGTCGACTGTTAATTAAACGTGATTCGTATTCACATCGTTGGCTTAGACACCTTATGAGTCAATATGATTGTGCGGTACCACCATATACACTTTCCTCGATCAGGGTATCACGATGATGTTGCACATGCACATGTCATGTGATACAATAAAATTGTGTAGATGAAGATCGTAGAATTTGCATATCTTCGACCACGTTTTGGTGAGGACATACGGAGTATGTCGTATTATATGGTATACGATTTCGTTGATTTCTCTGATAGTGATATTTGGTTTAAACATCGTATTGACTCATACAATCGCGATCTGGTTGGTATTATCATCTCATCGCTGAGGATACTGTGAACGAAAACAGTTTGATATACATTTGGGCCGTGCCTGGGGCTGTGAAATGCGTTTCAGCAAATGGACGCAACTATCCAATACCGACAATGAACGTATTCTTCGTGCTACCTAAATCATACACATACAACGTGTTTTCGTCGCTGTGTGTAAACAGGTGACTTATGTCTGTCCACGCTTCTAATGAAGTAGCTAGACACAATGATGTCATCTATATATACAGATGGTCCGGGTGGAGAGGTGTTGAGTCTTGGCATATAAGTCAATTCAACATCTATCATGATACAGATATGCCAGGCATAGTTGACATTATCGTGAGTTCATACACAAATAATGTCTTCAGCTCATACACAAATAGTGTCTTCTCCTCGTTGAGGATCGAACTATAAGCAATGTATGGATATCACTTACATCCTCAGATATGACGCTGGGTCATATCTTGAACACAACTACAGGTTTGATCTCTGTGGATTCGACGCAATAAGTGTCAGTGATGTTGTTTGGATGAAGTTATGTGCTGCCGGCAACGACATGGGAACATACGTCATCTTTTCCTCAATGAGACTCATGGATCAGTATGAGATATGATGTTACCTATATCTGGGTTAATGCGGTTTTATACGATGATGAGATAGGCATCATGAACTGGCCAAATTGTGAACGTGAATTCATTGCGATCTTTGTGTCGAGAATGCATCACCCATCGAAGAACTACTTCTCATCAGCGAGTCTGATTCATGTTTGAAATTTCACTTATCTGTGTAACACAGTTATACGAAGTCTATCAGACATGGCGTATGGGCCGTGATAGTAACGCATGGATTATTATCGCCGGATTTCGTACCGCCGCGGCACAGCACGGTGATATGTCGCGTACACATATTTTCTCGTCGATCCGGATTCCACGATGAATATGTGTGTCATCCATATCAACCTGTCCGGACGTGCAGGATACCTCAATGTTGCGACTACACTTATTGATGCATACCTGGCAATGCAAAAGATGCTACATCAACAACATGTACCACATGTAATGCCAGCAATGGGTATCTATTTCTCCTCAGCGAGCATAAGGCAATGATCTACTTGATGTTCAATCCTGCATGCGGTCTGTCGGGTAAGTGGGAATTTAATTTTGCTCCTGGTGTTGTTGCAACTTCAACAGCAACGATCACCTTTCGCGTGTATATCGAACCGCTAGCAGATGAGAAATTCTGTTTCTCCTCGACGAAGATTACGTCATGAATAGCGTCAGATATCTCTGGATCGAACGATACTGCTTGTGTCACTACATCGATTTCTTCGAGCGTCCCGAGCTCACTGAGTTGCGCGTCAAGACAATGATCGACATTGTACGTTGTCCAAATAGTGTGATCTTTTCCTCGGTTGGGATGGCATAATGCTGAACTACATACAGACAAGATCTTTGGTGTATGATGTACATGATAAGTCGCAATTCTGTAACTTTGTCTATAGATCACGAGTATTCTTTGAATGGAGAATGTTGTGGATCTTAGTCTTTGGAATTCGAAATTGGTGTGGTCTTGAGCCGGCGACGATTTTCTCGTCTATTACTATTGAGGTATAAATGCATGACATACACATCATTGTGTGGGAATATGTTAACGGTCAACACACCTATAATACACGTGCATCTAGGAACCTTCAGCCCGGTCGAATATACACACCGAATAGTAACAATTGGACATTCTCCTCAATGAGAATTGAACATGTATGATCTGATGTACATCGGATTATGGGTGCGTTCTGAGCCTCGCATTCTGAATATCAAGGTGCCGTTTGATACAGCTGATCCGCTCAACGCGTGGCTAGCCATGGCGTATTATGATAAACGAAACAAATACATGTTCTCATCGATAATAGTGTCTTTATGAATAAAGAGCAGACGAATTTTATGTATCTCATGCATGTGACACAAATATCAAGTGGAATATCCGAATGTGTTCATGCTAGTATCAACATGCCTGTCAGCAGCGCATTATCAGTCATGCGACATCAATGTATGGCTAAACGCTTCGCTAATGGTATGAGAAATATATTCTCGTCATTGAGTATTTCATATGACATGGATAGACGATAATTATGATGATATCGATGTCATCGAGGTGATGTGGGTTCGTATACATGAAAGCGGTCGCTGTTCTCTGCATGCACACAGAGTTGAAACATATTCTGCGACAGAATTTTTATGCGAAGCCCTCAATTGCATATCTGGTAGATATCAAGGACTTAATGACGTACTCTCATCAGTCAGGATCACGTCATGAAGACTAATCTTACATGGATTCGTGGGATGTCTGACATGTCAATTGAGTACATGATGTTAAAGTGCGAAATATGGATCGCATTCGAATTCACGCAGCGCTGTATATCATCACGTAAGAGGTACACTATACGTGGTGACACATTCTCATCGATTTCGATAATACGTGCATGAGAACATCACATGCACGTGCTCAACTACATTTACGTGTACGATGTGTTCGGGTATCATCATCGTCGTGGCAGATATGAGTGTATACACGGCTCGACAGCAAGCTCAGTTGCAAGAGCTATGACTATTACGATGTTAACGAATAGGATTATCACTCCACATATCTTCTCATCAGTAGGAATTGATAATGTATGAACTGCGCTACATCTGGAATGATTGTTACTTGTGTGACGATGGAACACACGGTAGCAAGTTACATTACCTCGCCGAGGCAGGCTGTGACTGGATATCGATTCACCGAAGACGTCAATTCACATTTTCTTCGATGAGGATCACATGACACATATCAAAGAAGATGACATG
>Ga0075163_10000470_pt1 | contig 51882 bp, 33 predicted proteins | sample JI1023141ADNA_FD_71478 | JGI IMG/M metagenome (GOLD analysis project Ga0075163, IMG submission 71478) | Wastewater effluent complex algal communities from Wisconsin, to seasonally profile nutrient transformation and Carbon sequestration -... | ecosystem: Engineered > WWTP > Effluent > Algae...
TAATTTCTAATTAACTGGTAACATAGGACTTACGTCCTACGCTACAGATATTACGCCCTTCCAGGGCTTAAGAAATAACTCCACTATTTTCAATTGTTTACTTAAGTTGACACCAGTGACACATAGGTTCGCCCCTACATATTATTAATCGGAAGCTTTTAAGCTTTCAACTAAATCTCTGCTATACGTCAACTTATTCTCAAGTGCTTCAACCTCAACCAAAACACCACTAAAAGCCGCAGCACCAGACAAAGCATCTATAGCTAGATCATCTGTAAGATCATTAATGCTAGCACCTGCATGTTCTTGAGCTATAGAAAGCCGTAAATTAGGACGATTATGTCCCCAACCATGAGGAATACTAACAACTCCTGGCATCATTTCATCACTTATTTCTATAGGTATTTCAACATGTCCTACTCGTGAAGAAACCTTTACTGTTTGTTCATTAGTAAGCTGTCGTTTTAGTGCATCTACTGGATTAATTAATAATACACATTTAGGGCGACCTTTAACTAAACGTAAACTATTATGTAACCAAGAGTTACTACTACTTAGTTGACGACGACCTATTAAAACAAGTTGATTATCTGGTCTAGACAAGAATTTTTCTTTAACACGCGCTAAGTCTTTAACTAACACTTCTGGAGCTAGTTTTATAGTTTTAGCAGGAGTTGATAAACGTTCAGGTAGGCTAGGTTTTAGATGACCATAGCTAATTCCATGAGGTGATTTTTTAAGCTGATATAATGTCAAACCATTTGAAAAAGGGTTAAGTCCTTGACCATAAGGGCCAAAACGCAAGCCTAGGTCTAACATCCCTGCTGGCCCTAAATAATTAAAAATTTCTTTCTTTATTGTAGCTACTGTCTTACTTAAAACCCCTTTTGATTCCATTCTAGTTTGTAGTTCTAGAAAAATTTGCCAATCATGTCGACGATCATCATTTTGCTCAAATAGTACAGGGGAATATTTAGCTGTATTTTGAACAGCTAATAAACTTAAAGCCAAATCATAGTTTTCATGCTCTAGAGTAGATGTAGGCGGTAAAATAATATGAGCATGTCTAGTAGTTTCATTAATATAAAAATCGATAGAAACCATAAACTCTAAACTATCCAAAGCTTTATCAAGTTGCTGACCATTAGGAGTTGATAAAACAGGGTTTCCAGCAGAAGTTACTAAAGCTTTTATTTGGTCTTTTCCAGGAGTTAAGATTTCTTCTGCCATTGCTGCAACAGGGAGTTCTCCAGCAAATTCAGGTAAATTTCTTACTCGACTATAATAGCGCCCATAACTACCTTTAGGAGCTAAAGATTCTGGTGAATTAATAGGATCAAATGCTGGTAGAGTAAAAAGTGCTCCTCCTTCTCTATCTAGATTTCCAGTCACAATATTTAATACATTTATTAACCATTGACAAATAGCACCAAACTCTTGTGTTGAAACGCCCATCCTACCATAACAAACAGCCCGTTTAGCTTTAGCAAAAGCTCTTGCAAGCTCTTGTATTTGACTAGCAGCAATACCTGTTATTAGAGCTACTTTTTCTGGAGAAAAGTCTATTACTACTTGTTTAAGGGTTTTAAGCCCATCTGTAAAAGAAGCTAATTTACCAAGGTTAACTAAATTTTCTTTAACTATTACATGTAAAAGGGCTAATAACAAAAATACATCAGTTCCTGGGCGAATAAATAGATGTTCATCAGCTAGACGTGCTGTTTCTGTACGACGAGGATCAACTAAAACCACTTTACCACCACGAGCACGAATTGCTTTTAATTTTCCTGCTATATCAGGTGCAGTAAGTAAGCTACCATTGGAAACGGCTGGGTTAGCTCCTAAAATCAATATAAATTCTGTACGTTCTAAATCAGGAACAGGTAATAAAAGCTGATGGCCAAACATAAAATAACTAGCAAAATGATGTGCAAGTTGGTCAACTGAAGTAGCAGAAAATTTATTACGTGTATGCAAACTAGAAAAAAAGAAAGGGCCAAAAAGTGTAGTTCCATAATTATGTATTGTTGGGTTACCAGCATAAACACCTACAGCACTATTACCATAACGAGATTGAATGGTTTTAAGTTTTTCTGCTACTAGGTCAAAAGCTTCTGTCCAAGAAATTTTTTCCCAACCATTTTGAGTGCGGCGAATTGGATGTTTAAGCCGGTCTTTATCATTATAAACATCCTGAAGTGCTACAGCTTTTGGACAAATATGTCCTTGGCTAAAAGGATCATCTTTATCACCTCGAATACTAGTAATATTATTATCTTTTACTGTAATCTCTACTCCACACATAGCTTCACAAAGATTGCAAGCACGATAATGTTTATATTCACCTTTATTTGTTTGCATATTTACCCCTTTTACACCATTACATTTCTCTAAAATAGTTATTAAACTTCTTGCAAAAGTAATAAATCTTAAGCCACTACGCGACTTTTAGAAAAAACATTTTGCAACAAGTCTATTATTTTAAGACAAAAATAGTATGCCTAGAATTATTACTATACTTTGGACTAGTTTGGACTAGAAAGGGAGTTTTTTCAATTACCTCACAGGTAATTGTTGCTAGATTTATTAAATGATATTCTCTAGTTTGCTAAAAATCCTTATTCTGTAAAATTGAGGTAAAACTAAATGTCAACCCTAGATGTAAGTGCATTTGGTACATTGTTACGTCGTTGGCGTGAAACAAGGCGAATGAGCCAATTAGAGCTAGGTTTAGAGGCTACTGTTTCAGCCCGACATATTAGTTTTATTGAAACAGGTCGTTCAAAGCCAAGCCGGGAAATGATAATTTCTTTAGCTAATGTGCTAGATTTAGCACTTCGTGATCGTAATGAAATGCTTTTGTCTGCTGGATATGCTCCTATTTATCGGGAAACTAGCCTTAATGATCCTCAAATGGCTCAGGTTCGTCATGCACTAGAATTAATACTAAAAAGACAAGAGCCTTTTGGAGCAATAGTTTTTGATCTTCATTGGAATTTAATTATGGCTAATGAAGGTTATGCAGCAATAGCAGCATTAATACTTGATCAAGAAACTAAAATTACCCCTTACACTATTATGTCCCCACCTCAAATAAACCTAATTAAACTATTATTTGACCCTCAGGGCTGGCGACCATTTATTGTTAATTGGGAAGAAGTAGCAAAAATAATGTTACGTAGGCTTTATAGGCAAACCCTTTGGGAACGCGATTTAGCAGCCCAACATTTACTAACAACTATTTTGAAATTTCCAGGGGTTTCAGCCAAATGGCGCGAGCCTGATTTTAACTCTTGCCAAGAATTAGTTATTCCTCTAGTTATTCAGCTTGGAGACTATCAATTAAGTCTTTTTAGTACTATAGCTTCACTAGGTAGCCCACAAGATATCACACTTCAAGAACTACATATTGAAGCCTTTCATCCTGCCGATAAGGAAACAGAGCAAATAATACTCTCTTTAATGACTTAGCCAAATACTCTGTAAACGAAAAAATGTAATATTTTGTAAATATCTAAAAATATTGATTTTAAGAAGGGCAGTCACCTTGGTCTGCCCTTCATTATACTTATTTTGAGCTAATAAATTGTTTTCTTTGAGTAAGTTCCTCAATACGTTTTTCATTTACTTGATAACCTAAACCTGGTGATGTTGGGACAATAATTGTTCCACGAGAAGTTACTGTAACTTCTGGCTCTACAATATCTTGATGCCAATAACGATTACTTGCTGAAACATCTCCAGGTAGTAAAAAACCTGCTAGCGAAGACAATGCAATATTATGTGCCCGTCCAATTCCACTTTCTAACATTCCTCCACACCAAACAGACATGTTTCTAGCTAAACAATAATCATGAATTCTCTTTGCAGATAAATGTCCACCAACACGGCCTAGCTTTATATTAATAGTCTTACAAGCGCCTAATGATAAAGCTTTGCGGGCATCTTCTACACTTAAAATAGATTCATCTAGGCATACTGGAGTTTTTATATTTTCCTGTAACTCTGCATGATCAATGATATCATCATGTTCAAGTGGTTGCTCAATCATCATTAAATTATAGGTATCAAAGCTTTTAAGTAATTTTAGGTCTGATAAACTATAAGCTGAATTTGCATCAGCCATAAGTTTAATATTTGGAAATTCCTCTCTTACAGCTTTAATTAAAGCTAAGTCAAGTCCAGGTTTAATTTTAATTTTAATCCTTTGATAACCGGCTAAAAGTTCCTTTTCAATTTTCCTAAGTAGGCTACTTATATCATCTTGAATGCCTATAGATACACCACATGGGATTTCTGTTAAAGTCCCTCCTAGTAATTTACTAATAGGCATATTTTTTACTTGAGCATAAAGCTCCCAACAAGCTGTTTCTAAGGCTGCTTGAGCCATTTTATGGCCACGAATTTGAGGAAATAATTTTATTATTTCTTTTGGATGAGAAAATTCTTTAGCAATTAAACTAGGTGCTAGATACTCACAAATCATTAACCAAGCTGTATCAATAGATTCATGATTATAAAAAGGGTGTTCAGGTGCAGTACATTCACCATAACCTACAACACCATCAGCAAAAATTTTTACAATTAAAATTCGCCTAACTGTAGTACGTCCAAAACTAGTTTCAAATGGTGAAACTAGCGGCATAGAAATTTCTCTTAGTTCTATTTTTTCTATTTTCATGTGAATTAGTTTTTAGCACTTCTTATTTAATGTAACCAGTTTTTAGTAGATTGTTCAGCAAGTTGTTCAGCAAGTTGTTCAGCAGGTTTTAAGGAATAATTATTTTACTCAGGTGAGTATTCACTAAAGTAATAGCGACTAAGTTGATCACCTAAGCCTCGAACAAAGCCTGTACAAGTTAGACCTTGGGCAAACATTTTTTGAAAATCTTCCCGAACTCTATAACGCCATTCTTTAGTTTCTTCTAAACTTCTCTCACGAACTTCAGAAATATCTATTGGTATTTCAACATAGGGGCTGTTAGGAGCAAGTTCAATTAATTGGCCGCTAATGATTTGTTTAACTCTTTGGGTATCTACCCACCATTCAGCTTTTAATCTATCTGCCTCAATTCCTGAATCAAATACACTGCTATTACCAGTACCATAAAAATTTACTTTATATTGACGAACAATACAGCCTAGCTTGTTAATATTAAAATGAGCGTTAAGTGAGCGTAGAGGGTCAAATGTCCAAGTAACTTTGCGAATTTTTTGTTTTAATGCTTGCTCACGTTGCCATAGCTTTAACTCTTGCCCTAGACCGCTGTTACGATACTCAGGGACTACTGCTAACATATGGGAATAATAAATAGGCTGAATATCTTGATCAAAGCCACCAAATGAGTGTAAAAAAGCTAGGAGTTCATTATCAGGAGTAAAAGCCCCTACTAGGAAGCCTCCACTATTTTGGGAAATTATATAAATTCTTGATGGGGTGACTTCTAATTCATCTGTGTTCCAAACTTTGCGTTGTAGGTTAATGCATTTTTCATAATCTTCAAAGCTATTACACTGGCGTATTGTATAGGAATTATTAGACATAACAGTCACCTTTAACGATTTTGATCTGTACCAAAAGACCCTACACCAGATAATGAGAAAGAAAAACTTACTCTAGTTTCACTAAAACCATTAACATTTATAGTACTTAAACTTAATTCCATATTTCCACAATCACAAGCATAACCAAAATAGGTTGATGAGCGTCGTAGTCCAGCACGAGCACGAACACCAGTAAGGGTATCTATTCTATCAGTAAAATCATAGGTAAAAGTGCCACCACCATAATAACCTTTTGACTCATTACCTAAAGCAATTGAAGTAACTAATAGGCTTCCAGGAAATGTCCCTGGTTCAATCATTCCAGGGGCACTTTGTAGTGAAGAGATTTTATAATATCTCTCGGTAATGCTGAAATTACGACGAGAATATGAACCAGCAACAGAAAAATTTCTTACTTTGTTTTTGTTTGTATCATAATCCATACGCATATCAGCCGAAATAGAGGTAAGCGGACGGTAACGAACATTAACATTAAGCGGTGAGAAATTACGTTCTTGGCTACCAAAAGTAAACCCAGAAAGTGTATTAATTGGAAAAAACTGATTACGTACTCCAGGTTTTAATGCTCCACCAAAATTTGGGTCAAAAAAGTATTTTTGTGTTAAAGCAATACTTAAAACTTCATGTGTAGTTTTACGACCATCAGATGTTTCACGGGGAACAAAAAATCTGTTGGTTATTCCATATTCAATCTCATTGGTATTTGCTACTGCATCACGTTCATCAAAACGAATTATTCTAGAAAAATTATCTACACCGCTAATTTTATGATAAGTAAAAGTTGGTTCTATTACATGTTTTACCCTAGGTGATCCATCTTTGTTATTATAAATTTTAGCTAAAGATGGAGGGCGAATATTTAATGAAAATTCTGCATATTTACGAAAAACATTAGAAGCACTTAATTGATTAAGTGAAAATGAAGGCTGAGCAGTAATGTCTATTAAAGAAGGCTTTAAGCTACTAGTGTAATAAGTTGAACGCAAACGAAATTCAGGACGAATTACCCAGCCGGCTAGGTCTGGAACTACTAAAGTTAGCTTAGGAGACATATCAAAACGCTGAACAATAGTAGGGGTAATAAAGGTAATGGTTTCGTTAAATCTTTCACGACGATATAACCCTTCAGCCGCCGTATCAAAAGAGACATAAAGAGGTAAATTACCAATTTGTTGACCATATCCGACTAATTCAAATGAGGGTAAATGTCTTACAGTTATATCAATATTTCTATCTGATGAAAGGTCTATTTGATCTCTGGTATTAAATAAAGCATCAGATTTACCTTCAGCAAGCATATTAAAGGTATAGTTAGCCCCAGAAGAACTAAAATTATTAATTATATAGAGTTGAGAGCGTTTTTCTGGATTAAATATTTGCTCAGCATCATTAGCAAATGTACGGCGGAAAGCTAAACTAGTGGTAAAGTCTACATCTACACCAGCAAAAAATCCATGTGGTAAATATTGGATTCCTTTAGCAAAAAATAATGTACCACCTTCATTTTGTTGACCAGGGAGTTTTTCTTGCTCAAAAAGTCGGTCAACTACTGTAAATGTCCCTAGCTTGATAGAAGAAAGCTCATCTGGTCGAGCGCGAAACACTGTGCCAAAGCCTACACCACGTTTAGTATAAATATCAGTAGTAATTAAAGCATCTGCGCTACGTCCTAGGGTTTGATAATAGGCGCTACGGAAAAACCGCCCTTTTTGTGTAGAACTACCTGTAGTAGGGATTAAAAATCCTGATTGACGCTCTCTTTTACCAATTGGTAAAGCTACATAAGGCATATAAAAAAGAGGGATACCCTTAAATCTAAACAAACCACCTTTTATTGAGGCATTATGATTAACACGTAGTCCTATGCGATCGCTTTCAAATTTCCAAGCTGGATTTGCTTGTTCACAGGCAGTTAAGCTAGCACCATGAAGGACATAAGAGTCCATCCCAGTTTTTTCAACTCTTTCTGCAACAAAATTAAGTGTGGCACCATCAGAGGTTTGATCTGTAAAGCCTTGAGCTTGGTAAAAGGTTCCTTTTTTAGTATAAATATTTAAGGTTGCTTTTTCTGCTGTAATACGTTGTTGACTATCTGGATCATAAATAATATTACCTTCTGCCTCAGCATCACCATTAACACTATTAAAAATTACTTTATCAGCTTGTAGCTTGCTAGTTCCGTAAGTAATAACCACATAACCAGTAGCAATAAAAGTATCACCTTCTCTACGTTGTTCATCTGATTCAACTATTGCTTCAACGGTTTGTTGACTTTGTGGATTAGGGTTTACACTTTTTGATGTAGAATCAGGGGTTTGAAGTAAATCAAGAGTCTCTTCACTTGCCTCTTTACGGGCTTGTTTACGCTTTTCTTTTCGCTGCTGTTTATCTAAAACATCCTGTGGTGTTTGCTCTAGTGCTTGGATTAAGTAATGATTAGAGCGAGTAGGGGAATTTTTAGTATCTTTTGAGTTATCATCAGCAGTAGCTAAGGTTTGAAAACTTAAAATTACTGCTAAAGACAAAAAAAACAGGCGATAACTAAGCGCAACAGGCATAACAGTTGTTCCAACGCTTTCTAATAATGTTATTTAAGTAGCGAATCTTATCACGCAAGAAAGCTAATCTCAACAGACCAAGACCTTGTTTGTTAGAACCCCTAAGTGGTATAAAAGGTTTAAAATTTTATTATTTATTCTGCTTAAAATGAGGGCAAAAATGGCTAAAGTTTCAAACGTAAACTTTTCAGCCTAATATAGCTTAGCCCTAAAAAGTTCAATACTAAATTCTTAGATGGGATGCTAATATTAACTAAGATTAAGTATTATAGTTTATTAAATATATTGTTCGACCTCTTTAATGTGAAACAGGTACAGCTGTTTGTTTAACTTTAACAAACAGATACAGTTAGGCTAGGTTGATAGTTTTATTAGTAATATTTCCAGGTTAGATTAAGTGAAAGTAAGGTTTTATATAGATTTTTGAGCTTTGATTTGTTGTGCTATAATCCGCCATAGTTTTATCACCCATTATCCAAAGGCACCTATGACCACAGAAGAAATGCTCCAAATGTTAATGAATAAAATTGATTCCAACCATAAGCAAGTTATGGAAAAGATTGACTCCAATCATGCCGAAGTTAAAGCAGACGTAGCGAGATTAGAAGGTAAACTTAATACTGTTATTGCTGATGTAGCCGAGATAAAAGCTGATGTCCGTTTGTTGAAAGAGCATGATGATGTTGACACTTTCAATTTTAATGGTGCTTATAAGGAAATCAAGGAAGTTAATGAAAAATTAGACAAAGTAATAGCAGACCAGAAAATACATCGCCGTGCAACTCAAGCGAATATCAATGAATTACAGTTGCAAGTAAATACACTAGAGGACAAGCTGGATAAGGCAAGTTAACTACTTAAGCTCAGTAATACTATCAATGCAAATGGAAAAGGCCACATTGAAGATGGCCTAGTAGAAAAGGTTAGAAGGTTTTTAGTTTACTCTGTTGCTGAATTTGTCGTTGTTGATGTTGTAGATAGTTTCCTATTTGGTTTTTCTGCTTATTTTGTTATTGGTTTTGAGAAGTTTTTTGTTTGCTTTCTCACCTTTGGTTAGCTTTTGATAAGAGGTCGAACAAACGTTGCACCCGACCCCGAAAGTCGGCGAGTGATAACGAGCCGGCTTTCGGGGCGGGTGAACTTGGCGTTAGATGATTGAGTACACTGTAAACTGAGTTTTTGATATTTTAATTTCTGGCCTTATAACCCTTATAAAAGCTATTGATAATAGCTGATAATAGCCCTGGGATTTATCTCTATGTGTAAAATAATAATTATTTAGTTTGCAGTGTATTGAAAAAGTTATGAAACCAATATTTTCTATTAAAAACCCTGATATTTTATTTCGTTTGGTTCCTATTTTGTTGGCATTTTGTTGTTTTATAAACACCTTAAATTATGGGTTTGTTACAGATGATTTTTACCTTGTGCTTAAGGCAGTACCTGTTTTAAAAGACTGGAGTTTTGCCAATATAAAAGACCTTTTTGTTAGTGATTTTTGGTCATTTATGACTAAACACCTTAGTCAAGGAGATCGCCATGGATCTGCTTACTATAGACCTGTTGTAGCACTTTTTTTTATGTCTAGCTACATTATTGCTGATGTTAGTATTTGGAAATGGCACTTGATTTCTATTCTGCTGCATCTGCTAGCTGTTGGGTTAGTTTACCAACTGATACTTTTTAGTTTGCAAAAGCTAAATTTGGTAAGTGAAGAATCCCATAAATATTGGTTAGCTTTGATTGCTTCAAGCGTTTTTGCCATTCACCCTTTTCAAAGTGAGTCAGTAGCTTGGACAACAGGAGCTTGTGCTACTTCTTTGGTTATGATACTGAGTTCTGTAACTTTATTAGCTTACTTAAAAACACGAGAATTTTCACTAAAAAGTAAAGGATTTATTGTTTGGCTTCTAATAAGTAGTTTTTTTTATACGCTAGCTGTATTTGCTAAGGAGGTTAGCCTATTTATAGCTTTGGCTCTATTTTGTTATGAAGTAATGCTACTAGATCAAACTTTAGAATTATCTACTCGCTTAAAACGTGCTTTTATTGGTGCAATTCCTTTTGTTTTAATTACATGTGGTTATTTATTAATACGTATCTTAGTTTTTGGTGCAATAGTCCCACAATTAGGCTTTACAGATACTCCAGAATTTCAAGCTAGTGCCCGTCCCTCAGCTATATTTACCTTACCAACTATAATTTTAATCTATCTAAAAAACTTTATTTTTCCTTTTTTTCTTGCCCCTATGTATCCTATAAAATATGTATATAGTCCTGGGCTATGGGATTTTTACTTACCAGCAGTATTAGTAATAGTATTTTTACTTTTAGTAGCATTCTTAGCTTGGCGCAGTTTGATATTACGATTGGCAGCTATTTGGCTAGTTTTACCTATTTTACCTTCATTAAATCTTAGTGCTTTTGGGCCTGAAGGGTTAGTACAAGATCGTTACTTTTATTTTTCTTTAATAGGAGGGGGAATATTTTTAGGACAAGCTTTTTTACTCCTAAATAATTGGTTAGTAAAGAGCAAGAACCTAAATACTCAAGAACCTTCCTTTAAAATGCTTTCCTCAACAATAGCAATTATGCTAGCAATATTAGCTATATTGATGGTTACCACTATAACTCAAAATAATATTTGGAAAGATGAATGGGAGTATTTTTCTGCATGTAAAAGAAGTTGTCCTGATTCTTGTTATGCAAATCTAGAATTAGCTCGCCTTAGTGTTGAAAAACAAGCTTATAGTCAAGCAATTAGCTATTATGAAGATGCAAAAATAAATTGCCCTAATGCAGCAAGGCTGTATAAATACTTAGGGGTATTATATGGTCAAACAGGAAATCTAACAAAAGCAGAAGAGGCATTTCATCAACTTGTAAAAGTGTCAAAATCTTCTAATGACAAGGCAGAAGGCTATTTTAATCTTGGGCTTGTTTATGAACAAAGAGGCGATAAGTTACAAGCAACTACGTTTTACCAGCAAGCTTTAAATTTTAATCCAAAACTAGAAAAAGCCTCTCAAGCATTACGCGATCTTCAATAACTAAGTAAATCTATTGTTAACTTATGTTTAGCTGTTTAGTTAGTTATTTGGTTCTAAGGTTTTTATTATTTTGTTTGATTTTTATAACTTTAAACGATATTCCCTCTACTAGATTGTCACATAATAAAAAGCTATGCTATTCTGTAACGCTTTGCATCATAAATAGTTAAAACCAATAAATGTTCTAACTTAAACAAAAGTAAAACAAAACTAGGAAAGCTTTATGGCTCATATTCTTACATATAAAGGGAAGCACCCTAAAATAGACCCAACTGTCTTTATTGCTCCTAATGCTACAATAATTGGAGATGTAGAAATAGGCGCACATAGTAGCGTTTGGTTTAATAGCGTTATTCGTGGCGATGTTTATTATATTCGTATTGGTGAAAACACTAATATCCAAGATGGTTCAATAATTCATGTTACTACAGACACTTATGCCACAATTATTGGTAACTCTGTAATTATGGGACATAATGTTATTGCTCATGGTTGTACCATTGGAGATGGTGCATTAATTGGAATGGGCGCAATTCTTTTAGATGATTGTGAAATAGGCGAGCAAGCCTTAATTGGTGCAGGTTCTTTAGTACCTATGGGGATGAAAATCCCGCCTAGAACTTTAGCCATAGGCTCACCAGCAAAAATCAAACGTGAACTTTTACCAGAAGAATTAGCCCGAATAGAAGAAAACTGGCGTCACTATGTAGACCTTAAAAATGATTATTTAGAGATGAAATTATAATGAGTAAACAACAAGTTAAACAAATTAGAACAGTTAAACACACTCGCGATATTTTACCTAGGGATTTTACAACTGATACTTCTGCACATTCTCATAAGTTTCAATATGTAGAGTCAGTAGCACGCGAAGTCTTTCGCCGCTATGGATTTCAAGAAATCCGTACACCTATTTTTGAATATACAGAATTATTTGCTCGTGGTGTTGGCGAGGAAACAGACATTGTTTCTAAGGAAATGTACACTTGGCGAGACTTAGGTGCTAATAACACCCCTGGTGCAGGTGATAGCCTGACTTTAAGACCAGAAAATACAGCATCAGTAATTCGTTCATATATTCAACATCAAATGTGGCAACAAAGCGACTTAGTAAAATTATTTTATGTTGGGCCACAATTTCGCCGTGAACATGGTCGTAAAGGTCGTTTTCGCCAGTTTTATCAAATTGGTGTAGAAGTAATTGGTAAAAGTGATAACCCTGCTATTGAAGCAGAAGTTATTGAAATGCTGGACTCAATTTTAAATACACTCAAAATAACAAATGCTACATTGCTAGTAAACTCTGTTGGTTGTCCAAAATGTCGTCCACAATTTAACGAAAAGTTAAAAGTAGAGATTGCTCCAAGATTAGCGGAAATGTGTGGAGATTGTAACCGTCGCTATGAAACCAATATTTTAAGGGTACTTGATTGTAAACGTGATGTAGCAATTGTTTCTACACTACCATCAATCCAAGATGTGCTTTGTGAGGAATGTCGTACACATTTTGCAGATTTTCGCCGTCATTTAGATAACCGTAACCTTAAATATCAAGTTGATCCTCAGCTTGTCCGAGGATTAGACTATTACACTCGTACAGCTTTTGAAATTGTAACTACTAGTGATGATTTAGGTTCTCAAAACGCCTTACTTGGTGGCGGGCGTTATGATGGATTATCAGAAAGCCTTGGTGGGCCACCAACAAAAGGCTTTGGGTTTGCTTTAGGGCTAGATCGTTTTGTAATTTCTTTACCTGAAGATGTTCCTGATCCTAGTATTCCTGCTGTATTTCTTGCACATTTAGGAAAAGAGGCTTTTGAATTTGCTTTGTTACTAGCTAGCCGTTTGCGTCAAGCTGGAATTAGTTGTGCAATGGATTTTGAAATGCGTAACTTAAAAAATTCTATGAAGCTAGCAGACCGTTCTAGAGCTAAATATGCGTTAATTATTGGAGAAGAAGAACTAGCAAAGGGCAAATTTGTACTTAGAGATATGACTAATCGCGAGCAAGTAGAGCTTAGTGAAGCTGAATTACTAGAAAAACTTAAGGCTAACTGAATTAAATCTTTTTATATCAGGTTTTTAGGAAAAGGTTATGTCTACTAATCCCAAAAAACGCTACTCGCTTGAAGAATATTTTGATATAGAAAAAGCTTCAGATATTAAGCATGAATATGTTTTTGGTGAAATTTTTGCTATGTCTGGGGCTAGTCCAAATCATAACCGAATAGCTGTTGCAATTGGCTCACAATTGTATCAACAACTTCTAAACACTACTTGTGAAGCTTTTATTAATGATTTACGTACTAGAACACATCAGCAAATCTATAAATATCCTGATGTAGTGGTGGCTTGCGAGCCAAGGTTTCACACTATTAGGGGGCTAGAAAGTTTAACTAACCCAATATTGATAGTAGAAGTATTATCCCGTACTACAGAAAGCTTTGATCGAGAAGGAAAGTTTCAAGAATACCAACAAATTGATAGCCTTAGGTACTATTTATTAGTAGCACAAAATCAAGTTTTTGCTACATTGCTTACTAAAGAAGAAAATAATAATTGGACTAACCGGAACTTTAGTAATCTAGGCGATATTATAGAGTTACCTATTATTAATTGTATGTTATCAATTGAGCGTAGTTATTTAAGAGTTCAATTTGAATAGTTTGCAGGAAACGATCTTTTTAATTTAAGGGGTAGCGTTATGTCAAATTCTTTGGAATATGGTTATGGTAGAGAGATAAAACCAACCTTTGGACATATAATCCGTATTTGGTGGGCGCATACTTGGAGGGCTTTTGTTTTTACTTTGGTTGGAGGACTTGTTGTAAGTTTAGGCTTAAGCTTAATTCTTCCACCAATATTTGCTCAAATCTTAGGCATTCTAGCTGCTATCTTAGTTGCTTTTGTTGGTCAATTAATTGCGTTTAGAGCAATTATTGGAACAAATCTTAATGGGTTCCGCTTAAGTGTGCTTCAGGATACCCCTAAAAATGAAAAAGCTAGACTTAATAATAGTGGTGAACCTGTAGATAAAATGATTAAAGCTATGAGAGAGCTTTCAGAGATATCCAAAAAATAGATTTAGAGTGATTGTGTATTTTATTAGTTATTTATTTTTATATATTTAGGAAGATTATGTTAGACAATTTAGGAAATGTAAAAAGAACACACCGAGCAGGTGATCTAAGAATAGAACACGTAGACCAAGAAGTAATTTTAATGGGATGGGTTAATGCTCGTCGCGATTTTGGCCCACTCACTTTTATTGATATACGTGATCGTGAAGGTGTAACACAAGTTGTTTTTAATGAAGAGCTTTTTGCTGATGCACATGCTAAAGCTAAACGTTTACGCTCTGAATATGTTTTTGCTGTACGAGGCAAGGTTGTCAAACGTACTGATGATACGATTAATTCAAACATTAACACAGGTGAAGTAGAAGTAAGAGGTGAGGAAGTTTTGCTACTTAATGAAGCAAAAACCCCACCTTTTGAAATTAACTCTACTAATTTACCTGGTGAAGATACCCGTTTGGAATATCGTTATATTGATTTAAGACGACAAAAGATGCAGGATAATTTACGCTTGCGTCATAGAATTACTACTACTGTGCGTAACTATTTGGATAAAGAAGGTTTTTTTGAAATTGAAACACCAATTTTAACTAAATCTACTCCTGAAGGTGCTAGGGATTACTTGGTTCCTAGTAGACTAAATGCAGGCGAGTTTTATGCACTACCTCAATCACCTCAATTATTTAAACAGATCCTAATGATTTCTGGTTATGATCGTTATTATCAAGTTGCTCGTTGTTTTCGTGATGAAGATTTACGTGCTGATAGACAACCAGAATTTACTCAAATTGACTTAGAAATGTCATTTGTTCAACCTGAAGATGTGTTTAACCTAATTGAACCAATGATTGTAGAAGTCTTTGCATTAAAAGGGATTGAAGTCCCTCGTCCTTTTCCACGCTTAAGCTATAAAGAAGCAATGTTAAGGTTTGGGTCAGACAAACCTGATACCCGTTTTGGAATGGAATTTGTAGATTTTAGTGCTCAAATTACAGAAAGTGGTTTTGCTCCTTTTATTGAAATTCTAGAAAAAGGCGGTTGGATAAAAGGGATTGTCTTAAAAGGTGGTGCAAAGTATGGACGTAACCAAATAGATAATTTAACTGCTTTTGTTAGAGAAAAATATAAAGCATCTGGTTTGGCTTGGATTAAACTTAGCGAAGCAGGCGAGCTTACCTCTTCTTTACTTAAGAATTTTGGAGAGGAACGCTTAAGAGCAATGGCTTCAAGTGCTCAAGCACAAAATGGAGATCTAGTTTGTATTATTGCTGGCACAATGGATTTAGTAGCAGCAGCATTAGGGGGGCTTCGTTTAGAGCTTGCTAAGCGTGAAGGGCTAATTGACTCAAATAAATGGAATTTTCTTTGGGTTACTACTTTTCCAATGTTTGAATATCATGCAGAAGACAAACGTTGGTATGCAATGCATCATCCTTTTACTTCTCCTCGTGATGAAGATTTAGACAAACTATCAGAAGGTAATAATCAAACTGGCGAAGTATTAGCTAAAGCTTATGATCTAGTACTTAATGGAGTAGAGTTAGGTGGAGGATCGATTCGTATTCATCGTTCAGATGTACAAAAAGATATTTTCCGTATTCTAGGGTTTTCTGATGATGAAGCACGCCGCCGCTTTGGATTTTTCTTAGATGCTCTTACTTATGGTACTCCTCCACATGGAGGTATTGCTTTAGGTTTGGATAGACTAGTAGCGCTTTTAGCTGGAGAAAGCTCTATTAGAGAAGTAATAGCATTTCCTAAAACAGCAAGTGCTTCTTGTTTAATGACAAAATCACCTAGTGATGTTTCTAATGAACAATTAAAGGAATTACATATAAAAATAGATACAAATTCCTAGAAACTAGGTCTTGGAGTAGGTAAAAGCTAGAGAAATTTATTGCAAAATCTTAACTTGTGTAGGCTTGCACCTTTTAAGATTTTGCCTTAAAATTAGCTCACACTTGTCGCACTTAAAGCATCAAATAATCCGCAATTTATAAAAAGAATTTGAATTTAGGGGAAAATTGTCTATGACCATGAAAAAGCGATTGCCAATCCTTATATTAGCAACAGTTTGTCTCTTTGCTATTGGTGGTAGCGGTTGTGCTACTAAGAAATATGTCCGCCAGACAGTAAATGAAAGAGTAACACCACTTGAAGGCCGTACCCAAGAGCTAGAAGAAACCGTTAGACGTAATACAACAGATATTACATCTTTGGATCAACGTTTAACCAAAGAAATTGCTGGTGTTGATGCTAAAGCAGACCGTGCACAACAGTCTGCTGATGCTGCAAATCAAACGGCTGTAGCTGCACAAGGTGCTGCTCAGGCTGCATCAAACCGCGCTGAAGAAGTAAATCGTAATGTTGAAGACCTACGTACTAACCTAGATAAATATACTTTACTACTTACTGCTTCAGTTAAATTTAAAACTAATCAATCTGAGCTTGATGATGAAGATAAAGCTGAATTAGATAGACTTGCTCTAGAAGCTAAAAATCATCAAGGCTATATTCTAGAAATCCAAGGGTTTACAGATTCAAGAGGTGGTGTAGCTAAAAATGATGCTCTTAGCGATAAACGCGCAGAGGCTGTTAAACGCTATTTAGCTAAACAACATGAAATCCCTCTCTTTAAGATGTCTATAGCTGGTTTAGGTAAACTTACAGAAGAAGTACGCACAAAAGAATCTTTAGCTGAAAATCGCCGTGTAGATGTGCGCTTACTTGTTAATAATGCAGTAACACCTAGCTCACTTAAAAGTGCTCCAAATAACTAAAAAGTTAAGACTAAAGTCAAAAAAGCTAGCACAAGAGCAAGTTATAGCTGCTTTTGTGCTAGCTTTTCTTGTTTAGGAATAACTACTTAGCAATTTTCTAAAGCCTACAAGAAACCCTAAAAAAATAAACTTATAAATCTTTGTGTAGTAACTTGATTTTGACTAAATGGTCTTGTAATCACAGTGCTTCGTGAAGAACTAAAAGAACCATTATAAGATCATTACTAGGAAGAAAGGAGTTCTATAAGTGTTAAATAGTCTCATAGGGCAAATGTTGAATGAAAAATACAAAATAGAAAAACAGCTAGGGCAAGGAGGAATGGGAGCAGTTTATTTAGGGCAGCATATAAAAATGGGTAAACCAGTTGCAATAAAAATTCTTTTATCAGATATGGTAAAAGAGTCAGGGTCATTTGAGAGGTTTAAAAGAGAGGCTGAAGCAACAGCACGGATCAAACACCCTAATATTGTTTCAATAAATGATTTTGGACAAACTGAAGATGGCCTTGCTTTTATGGTTATGGAGTATGTTCAAGGCTATTCTTTACGCTCATTACTTGAGCGGGAAATTAAGTTAACTCCTAAACATGTGGTTAAAGTTATTTGTCAAATATGTGCAGCAATTTCAGCCGCGCATAGTGCAGGAATTATTCATAGAGATCTTAAACCTGACAATATAATGATAGAGGTTGTTGATGGTTTTGAAATCGCAAAAGTACTAGATTTTGGTATTGCAAAGCTTAAAGATTCTCAACAACAACTTACTGCTGTAGGTGGTGTAGTAGGCACAGTTACTTATATGTCTCCTGAACAATGCAGTAGCGCTAATGTAGATGCTCGTTCAGATATCTACTCAATAGGAATAATTCTTTACCAATTACTTTCAGGCCAACTTCCTTTTCAATCAACCAACAGACTAGCAGTAATGGTACAGCAGATGGCGAAAGTACCTAAGCCTCTTGGAGAGTTATGCCCTGAACTACCAGTAGAGTTAGTAGAAGTTGTTATGCAAGCTCTAGAAAAAGACCCTAATCTGCGTCAGCAATCCGCTACTCAATTATCTGAGCAATTAAAAAAGGCTATTAATTCTGTAAATATTATGAATTCTATTTATGGGAGTGGGTCAAATTTAACTAAGCCTTTGAATCAGGATGATAATAATGTCTCGATTTTAGTTCAAGATGGCTTATTAGAAGGAGTTTTATTAGAAAATAAGTATAGATTGATTAGACAACTTGGTCAGGGAGGGATGGGAGCAGTTTATTTAGGGCAACATATAGAAATAGGTAAGCTGGTTGCAATAAAAACTCTTTTATCAGATATGGTGAAAGAGCTTCAATCATTTGAGAGATTTAAAAGAGAAGCAGAAGTAACAGCACAAATCAAACACCCTAATATTGTTGCAGTAGATGATTTTGGACAAACTGAAGATGGCCTCATTTTTATGGTTATGGAATATGTTCAAGGCTACTCTTTACGCAATCTTCTAGAGAGGGTTAAACAATTATCACCAAAACGAGTTATTACTATTGGCCGCCAAATATGTGCAGCAATTTCAGCCGCGCATAGTGCAGGAATTATTCATAGAGATCTTAAACCTGACAATATAATGATAGAGATTATTGATGGCTTTGAAATTGTACGAGTCCTAGATTTTGGTATTGCAAAGCTTAAAAGTAACCAGCATCAACAACTTACTGTTGCAGGCGGTATACTCGGTACAGCTACTTATATGTCTCCAGAACAGTGTGGTGCAGATGAGGTTGATGCTCGTTCAGATATCTACTCAGTAGGGATAATTCTTTATCAATTACTTTCTGGCCAACTTCCTTTTCAATCAAATGATAAGCGAGTAATAATGTTGCAGCAAATGGTAGAATTGCCTAAGCCTCTAGAAAAGATATGTCCTGAACTGCCAGAAGAGCTAGTAAAGGTAGTTATGCAAGCATTGGAAAAAGATCCTGACCTTCGCCAGCAAACTGCTAATGAGCTATCTGAACAACTCAAAGCAGTTCTTAGCTCTGTAGCTTCCTACAAGGATAAAATTATTAATGATAATTTAGGGCAAGCCGATAGTAAGAGAGCACCAACCTCACAAAAGCTTGCTATAAGTAAGAGGTTTACACTCAAGCGTTCTTTGGGATCAGGAGCTTTTGGTACTGTTTATGAAGCTTATGACAATGATCACAACACTACAGTTGCTCTAAAAATGCTACGTCAAGCAGATGCAGAACAACTCTATCAATTTAAGCGAGAGTTTAGAGCTTTAACCGATATTATCCACCCTAATTTAGTAACCCTTTACGAATTAATGTCAGATGGTGAGCAATGGTTTTTTACCATGCAATTAGTACAAGGTGTGGATTTTCTAAAATGGGTAAGGGCAAATAGCTCTAACCTAGATATAGAGCGCTTAAGAACAGCCTTTAAACAGCTAGTAGAAGGTATTTATGCACTACATAAAGCAGGTAAATTACATAGAGATATTAAACCTTCAAATGTATTAGTTACTTTAGAAGGTTGTGTAGTTATTTTAGATTTTGGTTTAGTAATGGAATCTTCAATTCAAGAAAGCCTTGACCAGATTGCTGGCACACCTGCTTATATGTCTCCAGAACAGGCTACTGGTTTAGCAGTATCAGAAGCTAGTGATTGGTATAGTGCTGGAGTAATGCTTTATGAAGCACTTACCGGAAAACTACCTATTACTGGTAATACTGCTATAGAGCTATTAGTAAATAAGCAAAAATATGATGCTCCTGCACCTAGTACAAATGTTACTGGTATACCAGAAGATCTTGATTTACTTTGCCAAGATTTATTAAAAAGGGATCTGATTGCTAGGCCAAGTGGAGCAGACATTCTTAAGAGGTTAAGTAAAGACTCAAATAGTATTTCTCTAACTGCCCCACTATCTTTTCCGCTTCCACCTTTTATTGGCCGAGAGAGCCAGCTTACTGATCTTCATAATACATATAAAGATGTTAAATTAGGAAAAGCGGGGATGGCTTTTGTAAAAGGCTATTCTGGAATGGGTAAATCAGCGTTGGTTCGCCATTTTCTTGATGAGATTTTAGAGACAGAGCCAGACATAGTTGTTTTAATGGGGCGATGTTATGAGCAAGAAACAGTTCCATATAAAGCTTTAGATAGTGTTATAGATTCTCTTACACGCTATTTAAAATCATTACCAAATTTGCAAGTTAAAGAAATCTTACCTTTGAATGTATTGGCTTTAGCACGTTTATTTCCAGTACTTAAGCAAGTTGAATCAGTTGCTTTAGCAAATCGCAGTGTTTTGGATATACCAGACCCACAAGAACTACGTCAAAAAGCGTTTGCAGCATTTAGAGAGTTACTTACTAATTTAGCCAATAAAAAACAGCTAATAATTTTTATTGATGACTATCAGTGGAGTGATTTTGATAGCACATCACTATTATCTGAACTAATTCGCCCACCTGATGTGCCTACAATATTATTAATTTGTAGCTATCGTGCAGAAGAAGCTGAAAACAATGTCATTTTGAAAGAGCTAAACTCATTTCAAAACTATGCTGGAGCTAAAATAACAATAGCCAATATTTTAGTAAAAGAATTGTCAGAAGATGAAGCAAAAGCAGTAATTAGCAGTTTACTTGGAGAAAGTAGTACTGGTTTAGAAGTTGTTAAAAGAATTATTAAAGAATCTAGTGGTAGTCCATTTTTCTTATATGAACTTGCCCAGTATTACCAAACACAGTTAAGTAGTCTTGTTAATTTGCCCGACAATAATAATTTAGTGTCTATTGAAGAAGTATTAAAGTCGCGTATTGCCCAACTTTCAGATAAGGCTTGTGCTCTTTTGGAGATAGTTGCAATTGCTGGTCAACCCCTAGAGCGTAATCTGGCAAAAATGGCGGCCAAGTTAAATGCTGATGAGCAAGTACTAGCAACTTTAAGAGCAGGCCGATTTCTTAGAGTATTAAAATATAGTGAAAAAGAAGAGCTAGATACTTATCATGATCGTATTCGTGAAACTGCCATTACAATGCTTCCAGTCGATATAATATCAAATCATCATACAAAACTAGGAACAGTATTAGAATCTTCTCCAAATTCTGATCCTGAGCGCTTGTTGTACCATTTCAAAGAAGCTGGAGATAAAAAGAAAGCAACAAAATATGCGCTAATGGCTGCTAGCAGTGCAGATCAAGCACTTGCCTTTGATCGAGCCTCCCAACATTATAAAGCTGCTATAGAAATGAATGCTTCAAATCAAGAAGATCTACCACAGATATATACAAAATTAGCACAAGCACAGGCAAATGCTGGCCGTGGAGCAGAATCAGCAAGAAGCTATTTGGTAGCAGCAAAGCTTGCTAGCAGTAAAGATTCCCTTGAGTTGCAAAGATGTGCGGCTGAGCAATTATTAATGAGTGGTCATATCGATGAAGGAGTAGTTATTTTGCGAAAATTAGTAGATGTTGTTGGAATAAGCTGGCCAGAAACATCAATGAGAGCATTAGCACCACTTTTAGCTAATCGTTTGCAGATATGGTTGCGGGGTACAAATTTTCATGAACATAAGGAAAGTGAGCTTTCTAATGAAGTATTATTCCGCATTGATGTATGTAGATCAGTAGCTATGGGATTAGCCCAAGTTGATCCACTGCGTGGTAGCTACTTTAATACAAAACATTTGATGCTTGCTCTTAAAGCCGGAGAAACCAACCGAATTGTTAAGGCACTTATGTTAGAAGTTGGGTTTACCTCAGTTCTCAAACAAGCCAGAAAATACACTAAGAGCCTTCTTGAAAAAGAGAAGGAGATTTTACAACGGCTCAATCATCCCTATATTTTGGGGTTAGTAAAGTTATCTGAAGGATATCTTGCTTTTCAACAGGGTTACTGGAAATTAGCTCAATTAAGTTTAGAAGAAGCTGAAAAGACATTCAGAGAAAATTGTACAGGAGTTACTTGGGAATTAGATACAACTAAATATTATGCACTCTTGTCTTTACAGCTTATGGGCAACTATAGAGAAGCTTATGACCGCTTACCGTCCTTTTTAACGGGAGCAAAAGAGCGAAGTGATTTATATGTTTGGATTTTGTTACGTACACGTTGTTTAAGTATACAATATTTAGTAGAAGATGAGCCAGAAAAAGCTATAGATGAAGTAAATCAAGCACTTGAGCAATGGTCACAAGGAGGCTTTCATGTCCAACATTATAAAGGGGCGATAGTAAAAGTAATGATTTACTTATATAAAGATTATGGTAAAGGTAGCATTGCCTATGAGTTTATTAATAAACAGTGGGCTGCATTCAAAAGTGCGTTTTTATTGGTTGTTCAAGTTATTCGTATTGAAGCCCACCAATTACGTGCTAACAGCGCACTAGCTGCGGCTGCAGTTGACAATGCTAATGCTAAGACTTTATTAATTGCTGCTGAGCGAGATGCTAACAAGATAGATCAAGAGAATCTGCCATATGCAACAGCAGTTGCTTTAATGATTCGTGCTGGGATTGCTGCCGCTAAAAGGAAAGTGCCAGAAGCTATCAAGCTACTTATATCAGCAGAAAATGCTTTTAATATTGCTGATATGTCTTTACAGGCTGCCATTAGCCGCCGCCGTCGTGGTGAATTGATTGGCAAAGATGAAGGCCGCAAATTAATTGAATCTGCCGATACTTGGATGGCTAACCAGCAAATCCAAAATCCAGAACGCATGACAGCAATATTTGCTCCTGGAAATTGGTCCTAAACCTAAACTTTTATAAATGAAAATAGAATATCTAATTTTATCTAATATTTTTCTCTTTCTAAAACTGACCCTACAGTCAGTTATTCAAATATTAGAAATTTTCCTAATTAATTAATCTCTTTATAATAAGCTACATACAGCCATTAAATAAATTACCAGAAAGTCAAATAAAAGATCTTGAATTTTATTTCTTGCAATAGTAGTATGAATGAAGCGTCATTCCTTTTTATAATTGGATAGATTTTTACAACCTTTAATTAAGGGGATGGAATGAACAACAGACCTTCGTTAAATAAACCTATTTCACAAGTTAATAGACCTTCGTTAAATAAACCTTTAACCGAAGTAATTGCAGCCGGGCCAACCCCGGATAAATATGAATCTATTTTACTTGCAGCAATAAGAGTTTTTGCTCGTAATGGGTTTTTCAATTCTAAAGTAGCTGACGTTGCCAAAGATGCCGGAGTTGCAGATGGCACAGTCTATCTTTACTTTAAAAATAAAGAAGATTTATTAATCTCAATTTTTAATTACATCATTGATGAAGCTATCGAAACAGCACGTAAGGAATTAACTGTTCTTGATAGTCCTAATGAAAAAATCCGTAAATTAGCCTTACTACACCTTGATCTGATGGGACGAGATGAAAACTTAGCAAAAGTTTTTCAAGTAGAACTTAGGCAATTAAAGTTTATGGAGCAGTTTTCTACTAGTAAATTAAGCGTTTATTTTGAGTTTATCCGCACAGCAATTGACCAAGGACAACAGGCAGGTCTTTTCCGTACAGGGATCAACCCACAAATTGCAGCAAAAGTTCTTTATGGTGCACTAGATGAGATGGTAACTAACTGGATTTTAAGTCGAAAAGAATATAATCTATCAGATATGGCTGATCCAGTTGTTGACATCTTTTTGAATGGAGTAAAAAAATGAGTGCAACCGCAATGCGTGAAATAAAAACTTTTCCTGGTAAACCTTCGACTCTTGTCCAAGTCTTACAATATGCCCTAGAAAAATATGGTAAAAAACCTGCCTTTCATTATAAACAAGGTGGTAAATGGGTTAGTGTATCCTATCAAGATGTCGCACAACGAGTACGTTATGCGGCACTTGGGTTAAATAAAATTGGTGTAAATCATGGAGATAGAGTATCTCTAATGGCGGAAAGCTGTGTTGATTGGATTGTTGCAGACTTTGGAGCACTTTCTACAGGTGCTGTAGATGCACCGATTTATCCCACTCTAACAGCAAAACAAGCTGCTTATATTATTAAAGATAGTGGCTCAATAGTAATTTTTGTTTCTAATGAGTCCCAACTTAAAAAAGTCCTAGAAGTAACAGGCGAACTTCCTCAATTAAAAAAGATTGTTGTTTTTGATAAATATAATGCTAGCTTAGTAAAAACCCCAGATCTAGTAATGAGCCTAAAAGAACTAGAAGAAGTGGGACAAGCTCTAGATAAAGAACAACCTCAACTTTATGAACAGTTAACAAGTAAAATTCAACCTAAAGATCTAGCAACATTAATTTATACTTCTGGTACCACTGGTGAGCCTAAAGGTGTTATCTTGACTCACTGGAACCTTACTTTTAATGTTGTCAATACTGCTGATGAGGCACTAGCTTTTACAAGCGATGATTGCTCTTTATCTTTCCTACCTTTTTCACATGTGTTTGAAAGAGCAGTAGTTTATAGCTTGATTTATATGGGCATTGGTATGTATTTATCAGAAAGTATTGAAGCTGTAGGAGCAAACTTAGTTGATGTACGGCCTACTATTATGACTAGCGTACCTCGTATGTTTGAAAAAATCATGGCTAAAATTACTGAACAAGGTATGACAGCCGGATTCCCTAAAGCTAATATTGTTCGTTGGGCTGTTGATATTGGTCGTCAATGGGCAAGAATGAACCATAAAGGCGAATCAATTCCTTTTATGCTTGACCTTCAATACAAACTTGCCAAGGCTTTATTCTATGACAAGCTTTATAATGAAAAAATGGGCGGCCGAGTTAGATTTTTCCTCTCTGGTGGCGCACCTCTAGCTGATGATATCGCTTATTTCTTCCTCGCAATGGGCATTCCTATTTTACAAGGTTATGGGTTAAGTGAAACTTCTCCGGTAATCTCTATTAATACCCCTGATAATAATCGAGTAGGTAGTGTAGGGAAAGTAGTAAAAAATGTTGAAGTTAAATTATCTGAAAAAGATAGTGAAATTTGGGCGCGTGGACCAAATATCCTACAAGGTTATTTTAATAAACCTGAAGAAACCGCTAAAGTGTTTGAAGGAGAATGGTTTAAGACTGGTGACGTAGGTAAATTTGATAAAGATGGTTTTCTTTACATCACAGACCGTATCAAAGAACTACTTAAAACTAGTGGTGGTAAATACCTTGCTCCTCAACCAATTGAAAGCGCTCTAAAGGGGAGTATGTATATTGCTCAAGTAATGCTAATAGGAGATAACAAAAAGTTTCCTTCTGTTTTAGTTGTGCCTAATTGGGAAACAATGGAAAACTATGCTAAATCCATTGGAATTTCTTTTAGCTCTCGTAAAGAACTTTGTACTAACCCTCAACTACTAGATATGATGCTTAAGGAAGTTTCTAGGCTCACTCCTGATTTAGCACAATATGAAAAAATTAAGAAAGTTGCTTTGATTGAAAATGAGTTTACTGTAGAAAATGGTGAACTTACCCCAACAATGAAGGTTAAACGCCGCATTATTGAGGAACATTACAAAGATCTGATTGATAAAATGTATGAAGGTGGTAAAGATTAGTATGTTTACAGAGAACTTTAAATACTGTAAATACATTACTTATATTTGCTGCTGTTTCTGTTTCGGTAATAAAGATTAATTATGTGGGCGTGACGCAAGTCACGCCTATATTATTTTTGGAGGATTAATGGCGTATAAGATTGAAAAAGTAGCTATTTTAGGTGCAGGCGTAATGGGTGCCCAAATCGCTGCGCACTTTGTAAATGCAGGATTTAAGGTTTTACTTTTAGATATTCTCCCACCCAATTTAGCAGATGAAGCTGCACCAAAAAAATCATCAGCAAAATCTCCTGAATGGGGACTAAAAGCTAGTGAAGCAGGCCCACGTAATGTTATTGCTGCTACTGCTCTAGCTAATGCCCGGAAACTAAAACCAGCACCATTTTTTGCTGCTGATTTAGCTGATAATGTTAGAGTTGGGAATTTTGAAGATGATTTAGACAAACTTAGTCAAGCAGATTGGATTATTGAAGTAATTATTGAAAGACTCGATATTAAACGTTCCCTTTATGAAAAAATAGATAAAGTCCGTAAAGCAGGCTCTATTGTTACTTCAAACACTTCAGGCATTTCTATTCGTGCTATGGCTGAAGGTCTTAGCGAGGATTTCCGTAAACATTTTCTTGGTACACACTTCTTTAACCCCCCTCGCTATATGAAGTTATTAGAAATTATTAGTGCTCCTGATACTTGCCCAGATGTAGTCAAATTTGTTGCTGATTTCTGTGACAAACGTTTAGGCAAAGGTATTGCCTATGCCAAAGATACCCCTAACTTTATTGCTAATCGTATTGGTACATTTGGAATGATGTACGCTATGAAAGTAATGGTTGAGGATGGCTATACTGTAGAAGAAGTAGACAAACTAAGCGGTCCTGCCGTTGGTCGTCCTAAAACTGCTTCTTTCCGCACTGCAGACCTAGTTGGATTAGATACTTTTGCAATGGTTGCTCAAAATGTTTATGCAGGTGCTGTTGATGATGAACGTAGGGAAGTTTTCCAGCTACCAGAATTTCTTAATAAAATGATTGCTAACAAATGGTTAGGAAATAAAACTGGTCAAGGATTTTATAAAAAAGTAAAAACTGCTGAAGGCGCAACAGATATTTACTCATTAGATATAACTACTTTAGAGTATCGCCCACAGCAAAAAATTAAGTTCCCTATTTTAGAAACAGCTAAAGCAATTGAAGATGTTAAGAAAAGGGTTAAAACCTTAGTTTATAGTGATGATCGTGTAGGGAATTTCTTATGGAAAACCATAAGTGAAACACTAATTTATACTGCTAACCGTATCCCAGAAATTGCAGATGATTTTGTACAAATTGATAATGCTCTTAAATGGGGCTTTAACTGGGAATTAGGTGTTTTTGAAACTTGGGACGCAATTGGAGTAGAAAAGTCTGTTGAAAAAATGCGTAGCGAAGGCCGTACTATTCCTGCCTTTGTACAAAAGTTATTAGATAGTGGTAAAACTTCCTTCTATCAATATAAAGATGGCTATACCTACCAATTTGACCTAGCTACAAGTGATTACAAACTAATAGAAGAAAAACCAGGCATCATAATTCTTTCCTCACTTAAAGACCGCCAAAAAGTAGTCAAGAAAAACGCTGGTGCATCTTTAATTGACCTTGGTGATGGTGTTGCTTGTCTAGAGTTCCACTCTAAGATGAATGCCGTAGGTGCTGACACTATTTCAATGATGAACTATGCAGTAAAAGAAGTTTCACAAAACTTTGAAGGCTTAGTAGTTGGTAACCAAGGCGATGTTTTTTCAGCAGGTGCTAACTTAATGCTTCTGCTTTTAGCTGCTCAAGAACAAGAATGGGATGATGTTGATTTAATGATTCGTGGTTTCCAAAATGCAAATATGGCAATGCGCTACTCTGATAAACCTGTTGTTGTAGCACCTTTTGGCCTTACTTTAGGCGGTGGCTGCGAAATCAGTATGCATTGTGATCGTACTCGTGCAGCAGCAGAAACCTATATTGGTTTAGTAGAAATTGGAGTAGGTTTAATTCCTGCTGGCGGTGGTACTAAGGAACTAGCATTAAGAGCTACCCAACAGGCTGCTATGGAAGTTGATGCAGATCCTTTTAACTACATTAGACAAGCTTTTGAAACTATTGCTACAGCTAAAGTTGCTACTAGTGCTGTAGAAGCTAAAAAACTAGGTCTATTACGTAGAACAGACCAAATTTCAATGAACAAAGATCGTTTAATTGATGATGCTAAACAAATTGTTCTTGGAATGGCTAAAGAAGGCTATGAGCGTCAACAACCACGAACAGACATTCCTGCACTAGGTGAAGGTGCTTTAGCTGCCTTAAAACTAGGTGTTCATATGATGGTTAGAGGTGGTTTTGCTACTGAATATGAAGGCCATATTGCCCGTAAGATTGCTAAGATTCTTACAGGTGGAGACCTATCACATAAGACCTTAGTGTCTGAACAACATTTCCTAGATCTAGAGCGTGAAGCGTTCTTAAGCCTTTGTGGTGAGCGTAAAACCCAAGAACGTATCCAATCTATGCTCAAGACCGGTAAACCATTGAGAAACTAAAGGAGAAAGAAAAATGAGAGATGCAGTAATTGTTGCAATTGCAAGAAGTGCCGTTGGCAAAGCTTATAAAGGAACTCTAGCCAACGCCCGCCCCGATGATATGGCGGCAGAAGTAATTAACCATGTTCTCAGTCGTGTACCTGAACTTGATCATAAAGAAATAGATGATGTGGTTTTAGGCTGTGCAATGCCAGAAGCAGAGCAAGGAATGAATGTTGCTCGAATTGCTTCTCTACGTGCAGGGCTTCCCGTTTCACTTTCAGCAATGACTATTAATCGTTTTTGTGCTTCAGGTCTTCAGTCTGTTGCACAAGCCGCTGAGCGCATTTGTATTGGTGGAATAGATGTAGCACTTGCTGGTGGTGCAGAAACTATGTCTATGATCCCTATGGGTGGGCATAAAATCGTGCCTAATCCTTATTTAGTGGAAAATTACCCAGATGCTTATTTAGGTATGGGATTAACCGCAGAACGTTTAGCTAATCGCTATGAAATTACTCGTGAACAGCAAGATGAGTTTTCTTATCAAAGCCATCAAAAAGCTATTGCTGCTATTGAAGCAGGCAGATTTAAGGATGAAATAGCCCCGCTTAAAGTTAAGCTAGATCGCTTTAATGCTAAAGGTAAAAGGGAATTCACCGAAGTAACTTTTGATACTGATGAAGGGCCACGAAAAGATACTACTTTTGAGGCTCTAGCTAAATTAAAACCAGCTTTTAAGGTTAATGGTACTGTAACTGCTGGTAACTCTTCACAAATGTCTGATGGTGCAGCAATTGCATTAGTTATGTCAGATCAAAAAGCAAGCCGTTTAGGTCTTAAACCACTAGCACGTTTTGTTTCATTTGCAACAGGTGGAGTTGAACCAGAAGATATGGGTATTGGCCCAGTAGTAGCAATCCCTAAAGCGCTTAAAATGGCAGGCTTAACCCTAGCAGATATAGATGTTATAGAGCTAAATGAAGCTTTTGCAGCACAAGCTCTTTCTGTAATTAAAGCACTAGAGATTGATCCAGCCAAAGTTAATGTTAATGGTGGGGCAGTAGCACTTGGACATCCTCTAGGGTGTACAGGTACAAAGTTAATTGCCACAATGATTTATGAAGTAAAACGTCGTGGTGGTCGTTACGGGATGGTAACAATGTGTGTTGGTGGTGGCATGGGTGCTGCCGGTATTTTTGAGATTAATAATTAAATTTTCGCATTCATCTTGGAAAGGAAGTTTTTATGTCAACAGTTATGGCAAAAGCAAAAATTGTCAAGGGCGGTAGCTTCTTGATTGAAGAGAAAAAACCTTCAGAAGTTTTTACTCCAGAAGACTTTTCTGAAGAACAACGCGCAATAGCAAAAACAACCCGTGATTTTATTGCGGGAGAAGTTTATCCAAATCGCAAAGAAATTGAAGATAAAAACACAGACATATTAGTATCTTTACTGCGTAAATCTGGTGAACTTGGTCTGCTTTCCTTTGATATTCCTGAAAAATACGATGGATTAGGGCTAGACAAAGTTTGCTCTATGCTAGTAGCAGAAAATCTTGCCCCTGGTGGTGGTTCATTTGCAGTTAGTCATGGTGGTCATACTGGAATTGGTACTTGGCCAATTATTTACTTTGGTACAGAAGCCCAAAAGAAACATTATTTACCTAAACTTGCTACTGGTGAATTGCTTGCTGCCTATGCATTAACTGAACCTCATTCTGGGTCAGATGCACTAGCTGCCAAAACTAGAGCAATACTTTCTGAAGATGGTAAGTATTACACATTAAACGGCACAAAAATGTGGATCACCAATGCTGGATTTGCTGATATATTTGTTACTTTTGCTAAAGTAGATGGTGATAAATTCTCTGCCTTTATTATAGAAAAAACCTTCCCAGGTGTTTCTACAGGCGGAGAAGAACACAAAATGGGTATTCGTGGTTCTTCTACTCGTACTCTAGAACTTAATGATGCTAAAGTGCCAGCAGAAAACCTCTTAGGTGAAATTGGAAAAGGCCATTTAATTGCGTTTAATGTGCTTAATATGGGTCGTTTTAAGCTAGGCGCAGGTTGTGTTGGTGGAGCAAAAGCAGCAATGAAAGAGGCTATTGCTTATGCTAATGAACGCCAACAATTTAATAAACCTATTTCTTCTTTTGGTGCTATTAAACAAAAATTAGCTGAAATGGCAATTCGTTGTTATGCTGTAGAAAGTGCTGTTTATCGTACTGCTGGCTTGATTGACCAAGCTCTAGAAGGTGTTGATGCAGATGATAATGCAGGCATTTTGAAAGGTATTGAAGAATATGCTATTGAATGTTCAGCTATGAAAGTTTATGGCACAGAAATGTTAGATTTTGTTGCAGATGAAATGGTTCAAGTCTATGGCGGTTATGGCTATTCTCAAGAATATCCTGCTGAAATAGTTTACCGTGATTCTCGTATCAATCGCATTTTTGAAGGTACTAATGAAATTAACCGCATGTTAATTCCTGGAATGCTACTTAAGAAAGCTATGAAGGGCGAACTTCCACTTATGCAAGCTGCTAAACAGCTAATGGAAGAACTACTTAGCTTCCCATCTATGGAAGAAGAAGAAGATGGAATATTAGCAGAAGAACAAAAACAAGTTCGTAATGCTAAGAAAGTTGTCTTAATGGTAGCTGGGGCTTCTGCTCAAAAATACATGCAGAATATTTCTGATCAACAAGAATTATTAATGGGTATAGCTGATATTATTATGGAAGTGTACGCAATGGAAAGCACTTTACTACGTACACAGAAGTTTGTTGAAGCTAATGGCGAACAAAAAGCTGACCTAAGACTTGAAGCTACTCGCACATTTATTAGTGATGCAATGGATCGTATTGAAATTATGGCTCGTCCACTTTTAGCAGCACTAGTTGAAGGTGATATGCTCAGAACTCAATTAGCAGCACTAAAACGTTTTACTCGTCATACTCCTTATAATTCAATCCAAGCTCGTCAGCGAATTGCCAATTCAATGAGCGAGAATGGCAAATACATTTTCTAGTAATTAAATTAGATGTTGTTCAAAGAAGGGCAGACCAAAGGGTCTGCCCTTCTTTATTTAAAAGGTGAACTATTTCGCCCCTACAGAAATTAATCTTGTTCTGCTCCATCTAGAATTGCCTGTATTTTTAAGCTATGTCCAATTACGCCAACAGTTCCTCCTCGTTTTATTAAAGCTAATGCAAATTTATACATTTCCTGGGAAGAGGTTATAGTAGATAAATTTATTTCCTTAAGGCATTCTTGTACGGCTAATTCTGCTTTTTCTTTTCCTAATGCTTTGGTTAGTTTGTTAATAGCTTGTTTAAGCCTAGATTGCATTATGTCAGACATTAATGAACGGCTAAGTTTATCAAACTCTTCTCCTTGCTTGGATAAAGCTTGATTAAATCGCATCATATCTTGAGAGTTAGTAATAGAAGTAATACCAGCTTCGTCTAAACAGACTTGAAATATTTTTCCTGCCATTTGAGGATTAGCTGTAATTCTAGCCATCCTAGATAAAATTTGCAGTTCTAATGCTTGTCCACCAGCTATTGTGTTATCCATAATGTTACCTTACCAATATAGGTTTTGCTGCAAGTAAATTACACTAAGAGTTTTTTATTCTAGTACAATGCTTTTTCATTTTACTAGGCAATTGCTTCGATTTTTAGCATTGTTCAAGAATTAAAGTTTTTACCCAAGCAATTATCATATTAATTATTACTGGGTTTTCTTCATTACCAGAAATAACTAGATCTGCATAATGCTTACTTGGTTTTACTAGTTTTTCATGCATAGGTTTAACATTCATTAAATATTGATGAATAACAGATTCTTTATCTCTTCCACGTTCAGCAATATCTCTTTGTAAGCGTCGGATAAAGCGTAGGTCATCATCTGTATCAACAAAAATTTTTATTTTCATTAAATCTCTTAGTTGAGGTTCAGTAAAAACCAGTAAGCCATCTAATAAAATAATAGATTTAGGGTTAATAGTTTGAAATTCTCCAGTGCGAGTATGTTTAGAAAAATCATAAATAGGTTGGGCAATAGCTTTACCCTCTAGTAAGCTTTGGGTGTGTTCAATTAAAAGTTTTAGATCTAATGAATCTGGATGGTCAAAATTAATATGATGACGAGTGTTTTCAGCTAAATGTCCTAAGTCATGATAGTAATTATCTTGTTGTAAATAGACTATATTATCTTGGCCAACTCCAGAAATAATTTTTTTAGCAATAGTGGTTTTACCTGAAGCGCTACCACCACATATACCAATCAACATTAAATCGTCCTCCTAAAAAATACCAAAAATCAAAAAGGCACAAAGTTTAACTTTGTGCCTTAGTAAATATCAATTACTGACTAAAAACAATCTATTTTTTCCCAAATACAGTCAAAGTATAGTTAGCAGTATCTTGACCTGAAGCAACACCAATAAAGTATGTTCCAGGAGCAAGGCTACCAGTACCAATCAACTCTGAACCTGTTATGCTCAAGCCACCATTAAGAATAAATGCACTATTAGCAGAAATAGGGCCATTCTTAATACCTTTTGTAAAGAGTACTACATCTATATCGCTGTTAATATTGCTAGCTTCTAAAGAAATATATAGTTGGCTAGCTGTTTTTAGGTCTACACGATAAAGGTCTTGAACTGGGAGAGTAAAACCATCACCAAAATCAATAGAGATTTTAGATGCATCACTAGCTTTAATTGCGCCAGTTACTTTACTATCCATAGAAATTTTTTGACCTTGTTTTTTAGAGTCATTAGGTTCGCTTTCACTAACATTAGTTAAAGGAGAAATCCCAAAACCATTGAGTACAAGATCAATATTTGGTGTAACTGAACCAGCAACAACTTTTACAGGAATAAAATCTTTTGGATTATCTGTAGTGCCATTACCTTCACTTGGACCATTATAATTTTCAGGGACAAGTAGGTCTAATTGTTCATCTCTTGGGCCAACACTTGAACCACCTAAGAAATTAGGATTAATTTTTTCTACAGAAATAAGATAATCTCCAGGAGGTAAGCCAATAAATTGATATGAGCCATTACCACCTAATACACCGCTAACAAAACTTGTAGCCGTTGCTAGAGAATCTAATTCTGGTCGTGAGGTTGGAGGTAGGGGTGCTCCATCAACATCTGTTGGAACATTACCACGATAAACATCTATAGTAGGATCAGGTGGATATTTACCTAAGCTAATACGACGAGCCACTACATTAAGCCCTGTAATAGGGAAGTCTCCACTAGAAGTACGAATAACAACTTTACCTGTAATACCTCCTACCTGAGAGCCAGCCTCACTAGGTAAATAACCTGGGGTAGGATAAAGGGCAGACATAGCCAGGGTATCATCAAAGCTAAGTGAAGCAATAAAACCACCTGAGCTATTAAAGCCTAGGCCGCTTAGTTTGCTACCAGAAGGTCCACCAAAGAGGAAAGGATAAACAGTTTCAATAAAAGGAGCAAAAACGTCAAAACGTTGTTCTGAGCTAGTAAAACCATCAGGAAGGTTAGCAAAAGAACTGCTAGAAGCAATTCCGCCATTAACTTGAGAGTGGTCTAGTGGTCCAGCAAAATGACCAAATTCATGAGTAAAAACTCCAATAAAAGGAACTTTACCAATAGAGCTAACTGCTGCACCATTAAGAATTACACCACCTTCAGCTAGTGCTAAGGAAGAAGGATCACTAAGATCAGGACGGCTAAAAGCCAAAAAGAAGAATACTCCTAAAACACCACCTCTACCTAAAATTGCTCCATCAGAGTCAAAAACAACAGGGTTTTGGAAAGTGGGAGTACGTGAACTTGCTACTAATCCTACATTGCTGCGATCAACATCAATAGGAGCATTAGTGCTAGGGCTTTTTATTTGACCTGCATTTACAAACTCAATACTAGAAGTAGGAATATCAGTATAAAGCTTAAAGATACGGTCTACTAATTTTACAGCATCTCCATTTGAAAGTGGTCCAAGTGGTCCTCCATCAACACGATAAAGAACTTGACCTTGTGGATTTACAGTACTGCTACCTATAGCGCCGCCTTTAGTTTCCTGTTTTGCCCAAACAACAGGTTTGCCATTAGAAGCAACAAAAAGCGGACCACCAGCATAGCTAGTTTCAAAAGTGCCTGTTACTAACAAAAATAACAGTGCAAAACTTAAATAAAAAATCGTCTTAAATATTTTCATCTTGTTGCCTCCTATTTCTCTGACTCAACTATAGTGCGTACCAAGCCAGTAAAGTCAGTGAGTGGTAACGCGCCAGGTTTACCAATTAATGCTGCAAAATTTTGATTGCTAGTTCTTGAAGCAATAATAGGTTGTTCTAAATCTCCTTCAGGATGAATTACTTTTGCATTGTTGGTAGATTTAGTGTAGTTGGTATAAGGATTAGTGAATAATCCTCGGTTATTAATACTATTTTTTACAATTGGTTTACCTGTAGAAGTACGAGTAACATAAAAAGCACCTTGGTAAAGACCAACAGGATATGTTAAATCTGCCATATAATTTGGAATTAACATTAACATCATTTCATCACCAACATGATAGTTACTCATGCCGTGAACAATAAAAGTATCTGGATCAGCAATTTTCCCGCCTATTAATGGTACAGTTTCTTTGTTAATGGCTTTATTAAATTTACGGGGTTGATGACCTAATTGCTTAAAAGTAAAAGTTTGTGGAATATCACCTTTAATTTTTTCTGAAACAGTAAAAGTATAATAAGTGACTGGCATAATTCCTTGAGCAATCATTTCTTCAGTCTCTTTTACATTGGTACACTTACCAATAAAGACTTTATCCGCAGTAGCAACCATCTCTTCTAGATTAAATTGCAAAACGGCGTGATGTGCTTTTGAAGTAAGCATTTGGGTGCTAAACATCACTGCTAGCAAAACGGCTAGAAAAAAGTATTTTAATTTTTTCATGAGAAACTCCGGTGTTTTAGAGGATTTATCGAAGTATGAGACAGTATTAAGTAATCGTCAAGCGTTAAGCCTATGATTTCATTAACTAAATCTCAGAAATTATATAGCAATATAACTTGGACTAAATCTACTAACTTAAAGTTTGCTTTAAGTTTAAATAATTGGCCTTAACTTAGCGTTTAGAAACAATAAACCCACGTCGACCAACTGCCCAAGCACCCTCAGATGAAATTACCTTTAAGCCTGTTAAGTCATATTTACGTGGTAACACAACTTGTTCCCACGTCTTGCCTCCATCAATAGTACAAAGCAATAACCCACCTGTACCAACAATAAAACCACGACTTGAATCAAGAAACTGAATTGAACGAAATAAGTTGTTAAAGCTAGTTGTTTGTTTTTGCCAGGTTATCCCCTTGTCTAAAGTATTAAATAAAACTCCTCCTAAACCTGCTACCCAAACATTATTGGTATCAATTGGCCAAACATCAAAGAGCGCAGCATCACTACCAGTTTGTAACCGCTGCCAAGTTTCCCCACCATCACTTGTATTAAGTATGATTCCTTCTTCACCAACAATCCAACCATCTTTTTCATTTAGAAAACGAACTCTCCAGAGGTCATCTATTACTTTGGCATCAACTTTTTGCCACTCTTTACCCCCATCAGTAGTTTTAAGAATCTGACCACTAGCCCCAACAACCCAGCCTTTCATTGAATCAATAAAATATAAAGAATTTAATGCTTCAATTTCCTCGCCAATTCGTAAATTATCCCAGTTAGTGCCTCCATCAGTAGAGCCTTTAATAGTGCCATTAAATCCAACTGCCCAGCCTAAATCCTTGTTAATAAAGTCAATATCACTTAAAAATTCCTGAGCATTAGTTGTTTGCCAGTTAATCCCGCCATCAGTAGTTTTTAAGACTGCTCCCCCTACTTCATTAATATCACTAACACACCAACCAGTTTTTTCATCAATAAAGTCTACTGCGGTTAAATCTCGTTCTATTGGTGAGCGCTGTTGTTTCCAGCTAGAACAAAAAGGCAGAGGTGTTGCAGGGCTAGGAGTGGGGTTTGTTGTAGAGGAAGTAGGTGTATCTGTACAAGACGCCAAAAATATAAAGCTTAGTGTTAATAATAAATAAATTTTTTTCATGTTTAATTAAAATGCTTGACCAAAGCTAAAATGGAATTGAATTCTTCTTTCTGGTACTCTGGGATTAATTAAAAAACCCATATCAAAGCGTAAGGGGCCAACAGGAGTAGCAATTCTTAGCCCTGTTCCTACAGTGTTAGAAAATTTCTTTAATTCAATATCTGAAGTTTTCCTAAAAACATTTCCTGTATCATAAAAAAATACTCCACCTAAACGGGTAGTAATTGGGAAGCGTAGTTCTGAACTAAGGATAATTAGGGCATTTCCGCCTACTGTACGGCCAATTGCATTGCGTGGCCCTGCTTTTTCAAAGCCAAAACCACGTAAAGTATTTGCTCCACCAGCAAAAAACCTTTCTGTTAAAGGTATTCTAGGCTTTTTATCAAATGTTTTAGCTATCCCTAGTTGTAAGTTAGTCGCAAATGTTATTGGTGTTTTAGTTGGGACACGCATATAACGTTGATGATTAGCAAAAAGCTTAATAAAGTCTCTTTCACTCCCTAATGCTGCTGTAGCAACAGAAAGATCAGCAGATGTAAAAGTTCCTTTAGTCGCATTAAAAATATTATCCCGACTATCATTAACAAATGTGCCAGAAATTCGCCCTAGTTTAACTGGCATATCAGTGCGATTAAGTATTACATTATCTACTTTTATATCAAAAACATTTACATCTTCAAAGGCATAGCGCAAAAACAAATCAGTTTGTTCATTAACTTGTTGTTCTATTTGAAGTAATGCTGTTAAACGGCGAGAAGTAAAACTAGATTCTTGACGTCTTCGGTAAAAGAAAACAAATAGAGGGTTAACTTCTAAGCCAAAAGGTTTAGGGAAAAGATAAGATAATTGCCCTAATTGCTCACGTCTACTTGCCCTAAGAGTTAATGTCCCTGTTTGTAATCTACCTAGTAAATTAACATTAGAAATTTGTAAAAGTCCTCTTACACTATCTTCACTTTGATAACCAACCCCATAAGTTAAAGTATAAGCAGGTGCTTCAGCCGTCTCTACAAACACATCATGCAAAGCACGATTTTCACTATCACGAGAAACTAACTCACTATGAATTTGTACAGTCTTAAACGCTCCTGTAGCATAAAGCTGTTGTTCACTTCTATTAAAATCGTCACGTTTTAGCAGGCCATTTTCACGAAAAGTTAAATATTTTTGAATATACTTTTCCTTAGAACGACCACGATTATTAATTACAACACGGTTAATTACAACTTGGTCGCCTTCTTCAATAGTAAAATTAATTCTTGTATTGCTTTCATCAATGTTTTCTACTTTAGTTGTGATTTGAGCCTCTGGATAACCTTTTTTACTATAAGCCTCTAGTATAGCTTCTATATCTTCATTAAGACGAGAACGGGAAAAATAATTTAACTTCCTTTTAGGTAATATTGCTTTTAATTCCTCTGATAAAAAAACCTTGTTACCTATAAAAACCTCTTCTGCTACTTCAACTCGTAAACCTTCATCTACAACAAATGTAATAAATAAGTTTTGATTATTAGGTGATACACCTAATCGGCGTTCTGGTACTTGTGCATTTATATAGCCAAGTTCTTTTAATAAATTAGCAATAGTATCACTATCACTACTAATAAACTCTTGACTAGTAATACCACGAGCAGAAAATGCAGCTTTACGTGATTTTAGTTGTTCAGCAATATCAACAATATCAAACTGTTCAGTACCAATTAATCTAATATCTGCTACTCGATAACGTTGGCCGCGATCAATAACATAAGTGATTTTAATATTATCTGGGCTAATTGTTTCTGTACGGCTATCAATGTTAGCAAAGAAAAAACCTTCTTGTTGGACAAGTTCTAGTAGATCTCTACGCCCTTCTTCAATAGTAAAATCATCACTACCACCTTGGCGAAACATTGGTAATATTTCCTGTAGTTTTTTACTAGAAATTTCCATACCTTCAACTGTTACATCTACTTTAGCTCCTGAATTTACAGCTAGGCGAATAGAAACAGTATTATTCTCACTGTTATAGCTTACTTCTGGGCTACCAATTTGTGGGTCAAGATATTGAGCCTGAAGATGACGTTTACGTAGTAGTTCTATATCTTCTTGTAAGTTAGTTTGAATAAATGGGCTACCAGGTTGAGTTTTAAGGTTAGTAAGTAGAAAAAATGAGTCAAGTTTTAAGTTTCCTACTAATTTAATAGGTTCAGAAATTGTTGCTCTAGTACCTGGAGCAATTTGGAAGTCAATATTAGCACGTTCTCTAGTTTCATCTGTTTGAATGCTAGGAGTGATAGCTACTTGAAAGTATCCTGAGTCATGAAAAAACTGTACAAGGCTTTCTGCTGATCTTTCTATACTAGGTTGAGATACTTTAGTCCCTTCTTCTAGTCCAACTGTCCTTAATTTGAGGTCTGTTTCTGCAAATACTGGTTCACCAGAAAAAGTAATTTGGTCAACACGCATTTGTCTAGTGATAAGAAAAGTTAGTAGCACGCCTTCAGGAGCTTTTAGCGCTTCTACAGATACATCAGCAGCACGACCAGATTTATAAAGCTTAAGAATTGCGTCACGAATTTTTACAGCAGAATACATTTGACCAGGAGCAATATTAATTACATCTCGTAGTTCTACCTTTTCATCACGATCTTTAAGGGTGCTTCTAAATTTAACTTCTACTTTAGCAATTTGTGTATTTTGAAATTGAGATGTTTCTAGCTGACCATAGCTAATAGATGGGGAAAAGAGTAATAAGATCAAAGATAAGAAATAGATTAAAAGCCAGAAACTAATAGAATTATGAAATAAAAAGAAATTCTTTCTCCCAGCATTCATAGGCTTAAAATCTCTTGCGGAAACGAATGTCAAAGCCATACGTGCCATCCTGCTCACGTGTGCCAATTATAGAAATATTGCGATTGACTTGATATTCAACCACTATGATTTGTTCTTGTCCAGTAGTGATGTTAGTTGAATAAGTTAAAGAAAGATTTTTAGTAATACGTCGCCCTAAAGTAATTCTAGCTGTTGGGTTTGAGCCACGACCAGCAATCAAAGGGTCTATTTGAAAGCGGTTTAGCCCAAAAAGTTTATCTGTGCTTTGCTCTACTTTTTGAGATAAAGTTTCTGAAAGTAGCCCAAGTGCTGGACTCAAACGTGTTTGAGTATCTAAGGATTGAGCATTTACACCAGGTGGTAATAATTGACCTGTAGTAATTAAAGATATGATATCTGATTGTGGCAAAGCAGGTTCAGAGCGTAGCAATGTAGTAAAACGATTTAATGTACCAGCCAAATTTAAGATTATTCTATAGCCTCGTAAGTCTGTATCTGCTTCTATATCAAAGCGTAATTGTCCATTACGTGAGTTAGGAAAATCTACTATTCCGCGAGTCACATTATATCGATCACTTCTTAGGAAAAGAGTCCCACGGCTAATAGTGGCACGTCCAGAAATTATAGGATTATTAAGCGTACCACCTATTTTTAATGAACTACTTCCAACCATTTCCGCTACATTGTTGTCTACAAACAAAGAATCTTGAGCATTTACCCCAATATTTAAGTTAAGAGTATTTCCGAAAGCAAAGGAAGTTAAATTACCTACAGAAAAAACAAAGTTAGATGCAATAAGTTTAGCCAAATCTATATCTTGCCTATACTCAGAGTGACGAATAGTTACACGACCATTTAAGAGTTGTACTTTATCACTTCCTTGGAGTAATAATTCTGAATCAACAATTGAGCGTACTGTATCAGGGTAATTAACTCTTAAACCTGTAGCCGCAACCTCTAGACGAAAACGATTTGGACTAAACTTATCAAAAAGTAGCCCACCATTAACTTTTATTTGTCCACCATTAGCTTTAGCTGTGAAGTTATCAAGTAATGCTCGATCATTAGAAAATAAAACTTTTCCGTTTCCCTCTTGAATTGAAATTGGCGAACCAATATAACGCACAGAAATATTTTTCAAATCTGCTGAGCCAACCAAATTATTTCCATTAGTTAGCGAAGCACTAAAACTAGCAGACCCATTTATAAATAAAGAGTTAGAGATAGAATTAAGTAACCTAAGGTTTACCTGACCAGAAAGCTTTAATGTGTTATTTCCTCCGCCTACCCTGCCAGCTACATTAAAACTAGTCTGATCCCCTTTTAAGTTAAACTTATTGAAAACTAAACGGTTTAACCCAGCCTCTAGCTCTATTGGCCCCTCATTAAAAACTTCATAAGTGGTTTCATCCTCCATAGTAGTTTTAACCTTAGCATTAAATTTACTAGCATTAAGAAGGATTTTAATCTTTTTTAAGCTTAGCCCTTCATCAGTAGAAAGTGGGCCTTGAATTTTTAATGTCCCAGTAGCATTTGTTTCTAATCTAGGAGGCACAGTAGTAAAAAGCGCTAGCAAAGGCAGTAATGAACGGTCTTTAAGGTCGATTTGTGCAAATAAAGGTAAGTCATCAGAAAGGGTAACTTTGCCGTTTAATTCATAAGGTAGGTTTTGATAGTTAGCTACTAAACTTAAATTAGCCATTCCTTCAATAGCACGAGATGTTAAAACAACATTTCGTAATGTTTGATTACCAAGTTTAATTTCTGATCCATTTACTCTTATATCAAAAACAGGGTTACTTAAATTACCTTCACCACTAATTTTTGCTGCAACTACTCCATAAAGCGGAAGTCCTCGCTGTTGTAAGGCTTGGGAAAATGAAACTAAATTTAACCTACTACTATTTAAATCTAACTTATAGTTATTACTAGGGATATGATAACTAGCTGAGCCAGCTATAGTTCCGGCAGGTAGGTTTATATCAATACGATTAAAGTTAATAGACTCATTTTCTACAGCAAATTTTACTGCTAAGCGGTTAAAAATAGCTTCAGGATGAGAGTTTTTTACTGTTAAATCTAACTGGCCTAAGAATTTTTTTAGATCTAAAGCAAAACCTGGTTTTCTTAAATCACCAATACTTGGCAGCCCTTTTAGTGCCATCTCGCCATTAATTTCACCATCTAAATTTTTTAATGCTGATAAAAAGTAAATACCTAATGTTGAGCCAGACTTAGCCACCATATTTTGTATTGCTTTGATTGCAGAAGGTGAAATTAAAAAAGAACTAAGACGTAAATTAACTAAAGAATTGCCTCCAGCAGATAACCTAGTATCTATCTTAACATCTGCTCTACCTCCAGAGGCTTGAGTTAAAACCCCTTGATTTACTGTTAAAGCATCTGTTTGATAATTAATATTGCCAGAAAATTGCCCTAAGTTTTCTTGTCCAGAAAAAATTTGCTCAACAAAAACATTGCCTTGTACATTAGGATTATTAATTGCCCCTGTTAACTTACCATCAAAACTTAGCTTCCCTTGTAAAGATAATTGGTCTTTAGCTGCACTAGTAGAACTGCCTAGCTCTATAGGGAGTTTAAAGTTAAATACTTCTGATAATTGACGTATTTCTAAGATATTAGCGGTTTCAAATTTGGCTAATAAGTCAAAAGTTTGATTTGCTAAAAAAACTGTTCCTGTAGCATTAATACTTGTAGTGTTACTAGTAAAACTAGCTTTGTCTAGCACAAGTTGGTTTTTATCTATTTTAGCTAAAACCTCTCCATTAAGAGGGATTATTTCTATTTGAGTATTATTTTGAGTATTATTTGGTTGAGAAGTTTTTTGAGTATTCCCAATAAAGTTAGCTGCTATCTCACCAGAAATTAAATTAAAATTTATTCCTGGCCAAGAGGCTTTTACTTCAGAATTTAACTTTCCACTTATTGGTAAAGTCTTTTTAGTCAATAAATTACTTGCTGTACCCACATCAATATTAACTAGCTTTGCTGATACTTGAGAAAGTTGGTTTTCTAGTGAAATAACTCCATCACCGCTAATTGCTCCTCCAAGAGCATTAGCTGTAAAACCTTCTAGAGTAATTTTTTCTTTATTTGCTTGTAAAGAATTGGTTTGGAAAGATTTTACTAAAATATTTTGGTACTCAATTTCTTGGATTTTGACTTTACCTAAAAAAGTTTCTTTAGCAAATTCACCAGTTAAATTAAGTTGGCGAATTTTACTATTTGCAATGGTTATATTTGGTGAATCTATTTGTCCTTGAAAATGGTAGTTAAGTCGCTCCCCTTCAACTATGCCAACTAAAGAAACTATGCCAGAAATAGGTTGTTTTAATTGGATAAGTTTTGCTGCTTTATTTAAGTCTAACTCTGAGGAAATATTAAAGTTATATTTTAATAGCTGCCAGTTTTCTAACTTACCTGTCAAATTGGCAGTTGCAATATTACTTTGAAGTTTTAGCGCTTGAACTTCAGCATAATCACTAAATAGTTTTGTACGCAAAACCAGTTCATCTAATGTAATATCTTGGTCTTTATATTTTAAGAAACTATTGCTAGCAATTAGGTTAACTTGATGCCCTTGAGTTTTATTTATTGCAACATTTAAGGTAAAGTTCTTAAGCTGACCACTAATAGGGATTCTTTTGTCACTATAAATAAGCTCACCATCACTAACTACAGCATTTAGTGTAGAGATAAAAGAAGTTTCTTGTCCTTGTTGGTTTGGAGGTCTAATACTAGAGAAATTGGAGCGTCCTTGAGCATCAAAATTAACAAAAATTTGTGGGCGATCAATTAGAAAGTCTTGTAATTGAAATTTCTTGCTAAAAAAACTTATTAAACGAATTTTTAAGTAAAGATGATTGGCTATTAGAATGGTTTCTTTACTATCACATGTTTGAATCTTTAGGTTATCTACTTCTGCTTGAAAATGAAAAGGATCAACTTGTAAATCTCCTGTTAAGCATAAGTTATATTTTTGTAGCTCTAAGTCTAAGCGCTTACTAATCCAATTGCGAAAACCATTTCCTTGTAGCCAAAGCAAACTTGCTAAAGCACCTAAGGAAATCATTACTGTTAGGATTAATAAGGCGCGAAAAACTTTTTTTTTCATGATAGATAATTTTGACCTTAGATGGACAAACTGCTTTTAGCGATGCAACATAGTTAATTTTTCTGGGAAAAATAAATTGCTATAGCCTTTATCTATCGGTTCAATAGAAACTGTACCTATTATGTTAATACCAAAACCTTCTAATGCTGTAAATCTAGTAGGATGATTAGTTAATAAACGAATATTTTTTAAGCCTAGCAGATGTAGTATTTGTGCCCCAAGTCCATAATTACGCGGATTTCCATGCTTATATTGAAAAGCTTGATCAGCATTTTGAGTTTGATGATCTGAAAGTGCTTTTAAGTGACGCTCTATTTCACTACCCATATTGCCCATTGATAAGTAAAGAACAACTCCACAACCTTCACTAGCAATAATTTCTAGTGAACGATGTAGCCAAAAACCCATATCATCAACTAATCCACCAAATACATCTCCTAGTAAACAATGGGTATGTACTCTTACTAGTACTTCTTCGCGCCCCTTAATATCTCCCATTACTAATGCTAAATGAGTTTCTTTGCTTAACTCATTGTAAAAACTAATTGCCTGAAAGTTCCCATAAATTGTTGGTAAATTAGCACTAGCAGTGCGATGAACTAGGACTTCGTTTTGCATCCGATAACGAATAAGGTCAGCAACAGAGATGATTTTTAAGTTATATTTCTGGGCAAAAACTTCTAACTGAGGGAGGCGTGACATTGTGCCATCATCATTCATAATCTCACAGATTACGCCAGCAGGTGTTAAACCTGCTAAACGAGCCACATCAACACTAGCTTCAGTCTGACCAGGGCGAATAAGTACCCCACCACGTTGTGCACGCAAGGGAAAAGTATGACCAGGACGTGCTAAATCACTAGGTTTAGAACTAGGATTAATTGCAGTTAGAATTGTAGTTGCACGGTCAGCAGCAGAAATACCAGTTGTTACACCTCTTTTAGCTTCAATACTGACAGTAAAAGCTGTCCCCATACTAGATGTATTATGAGTAGCCATAGGCGGCAAATCTAACTCATCACAACGATCTTCAGTTAATGATAAACAAATCAGACCACGACCTTCTTTAGCCATAAAGTTAATGATTTCTGGAGTGATTTTTTCTGCTGCACAAACTAAATCACCTTCATTTTCTCTATCTTCATCATCAACAATAATGATCATTCGCCCTTGGCGAATTTCCTCAATAGCTTCAGGGATCGTTGCTAAAACACTCATAAATTTACCTCAGGTAAAAGAATTACTGGAGAGATTGATTTTTTAAAAGCCTAACACGTAGCATACTTGGGCTTCAATCTGCTTGGGAAGTTTACCCGTAACCATAAAATAAACCTAATTTGTTGGGTAAATGTAGGGACGAACAGTCATAGGTGTCAACTTAAGCAAGTTATTGAAAAGAAAAAGGTTAATTCTCTTAGCCCCGTAGGGGCGTAATATCTGTAGCGCAGGGCGCAAGCCCTATGTATTGAATAGGTTACAGTTAGAGCCACGTAGTGGCGAAAGAATAAAAGGACTAGCTTGTTTTATTTCATTCTTTCGCCGCTACGCGGCTATGATTTCTAATTAATTGGTAACATAGGACTTACGTCCTACGCTACAGATATTACGCCCTTCCAGGGCTTAAGAAATAACTCCACTATTTTCAATTGTTTACTTAAATTGACACCAGTGACCTGCGTGTTCGCCCTTCTTATTCCCATATTTGAAGAGAAAAAGAGGGCGAACACGCAGGTTCGCCCCTACAAGAATTTGCTATATTTGGGGTTAAAACGCTTCTGCACCGGCTTCTGCAACACTATGATCTTGCTCGCCAGAACCACCGCTAACACCAATTGCACCAACAACTTTGCCATCACGTTTAAGCGGAATCCCACCAGCAAAAATCATAATACGACCATCATTAGAAGCATGTATACCAAAAAACTGATTTCCAGATTGACTATGAGTTGCTAGGTCTTTAGTAGCAATATCAAAAGCCTTAGATGTGTAAGCTTTCTTAATAGAAATATCTATACTACCAATCCAAGCGCCATCCATACGCACATGCGATACTAGGTTTCCACCAGCATCAGCTACAGCAATATTCATTGGTTGACCTATTTCCTCAGCTTTTTTCTCAGCAGCAGCAATAACTCTTCTGGCATCACTTAGTGTTACCATTCTTTTCTCCTTGTTTATATATTTAAATTAAAAAATTTATGAAAATTGTTACTAGTAATCTCAGCTACTTTTTCAATAGTAGTGTTATGAATTTCAGCTAACTTTTTAGCCGTTTCTATTACCCAAGCAGGTTCATTACGTTTACCTCGAAAAGGCTCAGGCGCTAGATAAGGGCAATCAGTTTCTATTAATAGTCTATCTAGCGGTAGACGTGCGGCTGTTTCCCTTAATTCTTTGGATTTCTTAAAGGTTATTACCCCAGAAAATGAGATTAGAAACCCCATATCTACTGCTGCCTTAGCAAGTTCATAACTACCTGTAAAACAATGAAAAATCCCTGCTAGACCAGTGTCTAGCCAATGCTCTTTAAGAATTTCTTTTGTATCCTCTTCAGCATCGCGAGTATGAATAATAATAGGGAGTTTTCTTTCTCGTGCTAAGGCTAATTGCTTGATAAATGCAGCTTTTTGGACTTCCTGAGGTGAATGATCATAGTAGTAATCTAGACCAAGTTCACCCCAACCAATCACTTTAGGATGATAAGAAAGTTCTATTAAATGCTTTGCTAAAGCATCATCAAAAAGTAGTGCATCATGTGGATGTAGTCCAACTGTTGTATAAACAAATGGATACTCATCTGCTAAAGCTTGAGCTTTTTCATGAGAGTTTTTATCTACATCACCATTACCTATAGCCACAATAATATCAATTCCAGCATCTTGAGCACGCTGGATCATTTCTTTGCGATCATCATCATAGCTATAGAAATCAATATGAGCATGAGAATCAATAAACATTGTTATTCTCGTAGGGGCAGACCTATGTGTCTGCCCTCTTAAATTCAGGTTGTTATTGATTGTTATTTAAGTTTTGCTCCATTAGGAACATCTTCTAGAAATCCTGCTACAATTGGTTTTCCTATATCACCAACAGAGGCTGCTAAAAGCATTCCTTGAGATTCATAACCACGAAGTTTTCTTGGCTCTAAGTTAGCGACAATAATAATTTTACGCCCTACCATTTCTTCAGGGGTGTAATACTGAGCAATACCAGCTAGGATTTGACGTGTTTTTCCTTCGCCAGCATCTAGGACTAAGCGCAAAAGCTTATCAGCTTTAGGAACACGCTCGGCTTCTAAAACCTGCGCTACTCTTAAATCAACTTTAAGAAAATCATCAATGTTAATCATTGGTTTTAGCTCAGCAATAGGTTCTTTTGCTGCTTCGGTTGCTGCGTCGGTTGTAGGTTCAACTGCTGGTGCAGGGGTTTCGGTTTGGGTTTCGACTGCTGATGTAGCAACTTCAACAGGTTTAACCTCGCTATTGTCAGACATTTTCTTTTTCTCCTCCTCAATTTCTGCCATAACTTTTTCTTTGTCTATTGTTGGGAAAATTGCTTTAACTTCAGTAATTTGATTGCCTGAGGGTAATTTGCCCCAAACTAATTCTTCTGGATTTATATTTATTGGGCTACCTTCTAATCCCATTTGTGCCCAAATACTAGAAGTAGCATCTGGCATAACAGGTGCCAAAATAGTAGTAATAAAACGTAATGCCTCTAAAGAGGTATAAAGAACTGTTTCTAACTGTTCTTTATTTGCAGGGTCTTTAGCTAAATTCCATGGAGCGCTATCAGAAATATATTTATCTACTTTAGCAATAATCTCCCAAACAGCTTCTAATGAACGGCTAAAGTTATAATCATTAAACTCTGTTTCAAACACTTTGCTACGTGCTAGGGCTGTATCTCTTACATCTTGTGCTGTTTGTTGCCAAGCCTCACTTACTTCATTGCTAGTAAAAGCTTTAGGGCAATTGGGTAGTTTACTTTGAAAATATTTTTCTACCATTTTTAGAGTACGGCTAACTAAGTTTCCTAAACCTTTGGCTAGGTCACTATTTACACGGCTTATTAATGCTTCATAAGTAAAATCACCATCAAGGCCAAATACCATTTCTCTAGCAGAAAAATAGCGTACATAATCGCGGGAAAAGAATTTTAGTAAAATATTTGGATCAATAACATTACCTAATTCTTTGCTAATTTTCCGCCCGCCAGAAATCCACATTCCATGTGCATAAACAGTTTTGGGTAACTCTATACCAACAGCCATTAAAAAAGCAGGCCAATATATAGTATGAAAACGTAAGATATCTTTTCCTACTAGCTGTAAATCTGCTGGCCAGTATTTATCAAAACCACTACGAGCATTATTACCCCAACCTAGTGCGGTGATGTAGTTAGACAAGGCATCTAGCCAAACATAAATTGTATGTGCTGGATCATTAGGAACAGTAATTCCCCATTTAACCGAAACTCGGCTAACGGAAAGGTCTTTTAACCCACTACGAACAAAATTTATTATTTCATTTCGCCGTGATTCAGGTCTGATAAACTGAGGGTTTTCTTCATAGTATTTAAGCAAAGGTTCTTGAAATGCAGATAGTTTAAAGAAATAGCTTTCTTCTGAAACACGGTCAGCATCTCGGTTGTGTAGAGGGCAGAAAGGTGCTTTTCCAGGTTCTTCTTCTTCCTTAAATTCAGCACAACCTACACAAAACCAACCTTCATAATAACCTTTGTAGATATAACCAGCGTCGGTAATTTTTTGGAAAAGTTCTTGAACAGCTTGTTTATGGTAGTCGTCTGTAGTACGAATCCAATGATCATTAGAAAATCCATATCGAGTAAATATATCTAAATATTCAGCTACTACTTCATCAACATGTTCTTTAACAGGATGATTACGTTTAGCAGCAGCCTGCTCAATTTTTTGGCCATGTTCATCTGTACCAGTAAGAAAAAAGACATCAAAACCACGCTGACGCTTAAAACGAGTAACTAGATCAGCAATAGTAGTAGTGTAAAGATGCCCTAGATGAGGTCTAGCATTAACATAATAAATAGGTGTAGTTACGTAAAATTTTTTCATAGGTTTTAATTTTTAGCTCCTAAAAAGGGGCTGTTGATAATAGCCCAGTGCTAAAACACTGGGAAAAGTTTAGCGTGGTGAACTGTTAATTAATGACATTGCTTCGGCTCGGGTACGTGGGTCACTGCGGAAAATACCTCGCACAGCAGAAGTAATGGTTTTAGATCCTGGTTTGCGAATCCCTCGCATTGCCATACACATATGCTCACATTCAATTACTACCATTACACCACGTGCCTTTAATCCATCATAAAGTAGCTCAGCTATTTGTGTTGTAAGTCGTTCTTGAATTTGTGGTCGTCTAGAAAAATTATCAGCAATTCTAGCTAGTTTAGATAGACCAACTATTCTCCCATGATCTGGAATATACGCAATATGGGCTTGCCCAAAGAAGGGAACTAAGTGATGTTCACAAAGACTAAAAATCGTGATATCTCTAACAATAATCATTTCATCGTGGGTTTCTGCTGGTACAACTTTGATATATTCTTTAGGGTTATGGTGCAGACCTCCACAAATTTCTGCATACATTTTTGCTACTCTAAGAGGAGTTTCCTCAATTCCTGGACGGGTTATGTCCTCACCTATACCTTCTAAAATTAACTTTACTCCTCTAGCAATTTTATCTAAGTCTACTCCTGAAACAGCTTGATGTTCAATTGGGGGCATATGATCATCTGTTAAGCCGTCGCTTTCTGGTAAAGCTTCTAAATTATCATTTTTTTTCATAAATTTTTAACCTTTACAAAATTGTTCTTGGAGAGTCTCACGTTCTTGCTCAAAAGCGGTTAAAGCCGCTGTTTGTACTAAGTTTAGCGCTATATTTGCCTTTTGCGCTAAGCTAGCAGCGCTTTCATACTCAGGCATTACATTAATAATTTTATTAGCCAAAGATGCAAATTTAACTTTTACTTTGCCAAAGGCTGTTGTTATTTCTGTAGAATGTCTAGCTAAAGTACAACGTTTAGTTTCATAGTATCTAAGCCCTAAAGTAGTAGTTTCTTGAAAAATTGTAGCTGTAATAGTTTCAAAACGAGATGATTCAAGAAGTACTGTTAAAAGTATTCCAGGGCGATTTTTTTTCATATAAATAGGGGTATAAAAAACATCTAATGCCCCTTGTTTAAGCAGTAAATCCATTAAATAACCAAATATTTGTGGATTCATATCATCAATATTAGCTTCTATTACTGTAATAGACTCTAAATCACTTTTGGCTATTGGTATTGTTGATGTTATTGGCATTATTGAAACAGAGCTATTTTGCTCTGTTACTTTGCCAAGAAGTAGACGTAAGACATTAGGGAAATTCTTAGGATCTCTTCCACCTGCACCGTAACCAACTCCCTCAACAGACATTTCTGGTAAAGGAATAAATTTAGTAGCAAGAGTAGAAACTATTGCTGCGCCTGTTGGTGTAACTAACTCTCCTTCTATATCAGTTGAATAAGTGGGAATACCTTTTAATAGGTCTAATGTGGCTGGGGCAGGAATAGGAAAACGTCCATGTGCACAGTTAACAAATCCTCGTCCAACATGTAGAGGGGAAGAAATAAAGTTTTTTATTCCTAATATTTCAAACCCAATACAAGCCCCAACTATATCAACAATTGCATCTATTGCACCTACTTCATGAAAATGGACTTCTTGAGCAGGGATGTTATGTATTTTTCCTTCAGCTATTGCTAAACGATAAAAAATCTTTTTAGAAGTTTCTTTAACCCAGTCTGATAAAGTGGAGTTATTAATTATAGAATATATTTCTTGCAAGCCTCTATGATCATGAGAATGTGTATGATCGTGATCGTGCTTATGATCATGTGAGTGTGAATGATCGTGATCGTGCGTATGATCGTGATCATGTTTGTGATCATGAGTGTGTGTATGAGAGTGCTCATGCTCGTGTGTATGCGTATGATCATGTGAATGAGAATGGCTATGATTAGGGTCGTTTTGGTGTGAGTGGCCATGATCATGTGTGTGATCATGATCGTGGCTATGGTGATGATCCTTATCATGATCATGGTCGTGTGTATGATGATGCTCATGAGAGTGATGATGATCATCGTGATGATCTTGATTTAGAGTAACATCAAATTTAGTTGCAGCTATTTGGCTACGTAAGACACGTTTTAGACCTAGTTGATAGCCAGAGAGAGAAAGTTTTTTTAGTTCTGACTCTAGAAGTTTGAAATCTAGACCTAAGTCTAGAAGTGCGCCAATAGTCATATCACCACTAATACCAGCAAAACAATCAAAATAAAGTGTTTGCATAAACCAACCTAAAAATTTTTACTGAGTATTTTTAAAATACTAGTGAAATTTAGCCAAGATTGTTGATACTAAGTGGCTATTTAGAGTGGTGTCAAGCGGGCTAACCTAGGTTATATAAATAAAGTTTTATTTAATTCTGTAAAACTAGCTTTACACGATTTGTCGGCCTATGTTACCGTACCCCGTTAAAAGTTTCTGAAATTTTTCTACCAGATCGCCTGTCGCTGTAGCGTTTGACTCTTCTGACGGGTGGTAGACAACACATCCAACTTTCATTTTTTCTTAGCAAAAATTAACTAAGAAAAATTCTTTGCGGATATTGCTGTCATCCTAATAAAAAGACATTAGAAGTCTTAAATAACTAATTAGACGAGCGGTTGGTAGTAGAGTATTAAGAATTTTAACCTGGCATTTACCAGGTAATTAGTTTAATTAGTTTTAAGGAGAACAGCACACGTGGCTTTACAAAGAGAAGTTAAACAAGATTTAATCTCAAAATATAAAACTCATGACAGTGATACTGGCTCACCAGAAGTACAAATCGCCCTACTAACAAAGCGCATTGAAGGTTTAACTGAACATTTCAAATCACATGTAAAAGATAATCATTCACGACGGGGCTTATTAAAAATGGTTAGTCAACGTCGTCAACTCTTAGATTATCTTAAACGTCAAAATATTGAGCGGTACCAACAAGTAATTGCTAAACTAGGGATCAGGAAGTAAATATAGGTTGAGAAAGCCGAGTAATTGTTTACTTGATCTTTGTTTCGGTCTGCTCTCAGTGGACTGTTTACAAGTGTGCATCACCTCTAAACATGCACACTTAAACAGTTATCTGTTAGATATTGAGGGATCAAAAGCCACGTCTGCAAAATTCTATTTCGGCTAGAATTTGGCGGATGTGGCTTTTTTGTTTTGTGGCCATAGAGAGGAGAAATATATGTATTTTAAGAAAACCATCAGTTTTGGTGGTAAAGAATTGTCAATTGAAACAGGTAAAATTGCCAAACAAGCCGATGGCGCTGTAATAATGCGTTATGGAGATACAGTAGTATTAGTAACTGCCGTAGGTGAAAAGGGTAAACCAGAAGATAGAGGATTTTTCCCATTAACTGTAGATTATCGTGAGTATGGTTATGCCTCAGGTCGTATTCCTGGGGGATATTTTAAACGTGAAGGTAAACCAACTGAAAAAGAAGTTTTAACTAGCCGCTTAACTGATCGTCCCTTACGTCCTTTGTTTGCTGAAGGATATATTAGCGAGACACAAGTTATTGCTATGGTAATGTCTGCTGATACAGAAAACGATCCTGATGTACTAGC